>Ga0224501_10000448_pt1 | contig 32850 bp, 28 predicted proteins | sample SF_Oct11_sed_USG_4_FD_169105 | JGI IMG/M metagenome (GOLD analysis project Ga0224501, IMG submission 169105) | Sediment microbial communities from San Francisco Bay, California, United States - SF_Oct11_sed_USGS_8_1 | ecosystem: Environmental > Aquatic > Marine > Sediment | place: USA... | reverse complement strand
CCGCGCAGCTTCAAGTATTTTGTATTCGGTTGTTCGTTCTTCGGTCATACGGTAAAGGTACGAAAGATAAACTAAATGGTTTAACCAAAAGGTTAAAAATATTTGTATTTGTAAAAACTCGGTTCTCTTTCCTTACAGGTGATTTGTGATTTTGTGGAGCGTGTTCCTTGTTCTTTCCTTAGTTTTGAACGACAGAAACGAAGATGCGTATGAAATCCAAATTCCACCTTTCCTTCTTACCGATTTTCGTCCTTTTTGTCACGTTAGGGTCATGCAGGGAAAAGCCGGTACCGATCACACCTGATACGATCGAAAAAGAACCTGTGCAATATGGGGTGCCCTTTGACAAAGTGCCCTTGGTACAGGATATTGTGATGTATGAGATCAATGTACGGGCGTTTAGTCCATCGGGGGATTTACAGGGTGTTATTGACCGGATCGACAGCATCAGAAAGCTGGGTGTAAATGTGATCTGGTTGATGCCCATACACCCGATCGGACAGCTCAAGTCGGTCAATTCACCGTATTGTGTACGAAATTACAAGGAAGTGAACCCTGAATTCGGGGGCCTGGATGATTTGCGTGCACTTGTCGATGCAGCCCACAGCAGGGACATGGCCGTGATCATCGACTGGGTGGCCAACCATAGTTCGTGGGACAATCCCTGGATCAGCCATCCATCGTGGTATACCAAGGTAAATGGAGAAATTGTTCATCCTCCGGGTACCAATTGGCAGGATGTGGCGGATTTGAATTTTTTCAATCAGGATATGAGACTGGCCATGGTGGCCGCGATGAAATACTGGGCTTTGGAGGCAAATATTGATGGTTTCCGATGTGATGCTGCTGATTTTGTCCCATTTTCTTTTTGGAAACAGGCCATCGATTCACTTTCGGGTCTTCCGGGACGATCGTTGATCCTCTTAGCAGAAGGGGAACGTGCCGATCATTTTACTGCGGGGTTTCAGATGAATTATTCCTGGGCTTTTTACTCAAAACTAAAGGATGTTTTCAACGGGGTACCGGCCAGTACCCTTGCCCAGGTACATGTGGATGAGTACAAGGCGATCCCATCCGGCGGTGAGAAATTACGTTTTACGACGAACCATGATGAATCTGCCTGGGATGCGACGCCAGTGACTTTATTTAAAGGAAAAACCGGGGCCATGGCGGCTTCGGTTATTACGGCATATATGGGAGGTGTGCCCATGATCTATGGCAGCCAGGAAGTAGGGAGGGCTACTAACGTCCCCTTCTTTTATGCTTCGCCCATTGACTGGTCACAAAACAGGGATATGGAAATGTTTTACCGCCAGCTTTTTGCCATATACCATCAGATTCCGGCATTGAAAACGGGGCAACTCACCACATATGCTCATGATGACGTGGTGGCATTCCTTCGCTCTGGCGGATCGGAAAAAGTACTGGTTTTGGTCAATGTGAGGCCGGTTACCACTGTGTTTACGATGCCGGCAGAGTTGCAGCAGACCAACTGGGTGGATGCATTTACGGCGAAAAGCACATCGATAGGAGTTTCTGTTGAACTGGAACCATATGGGTATCGTGTGCTGACCCAATAAAGAAGGAAAAGTAAAAATAACATCTTGCCGCTCTTTACGTTAGTTGTCCGGAATGTTGCATGAATTGACCTTTGCTACCGAACCATTTTCATGGAAGGTTGTTTTTTTCAATTGATGGAACTCATCGTATAAAAAGGTCAGATAAATCATATAATTTTCCGAAATAATTAGGATGAATTCTTTCACTATCCCAACGTACAATAAAAATTGAATGATTATGAAAAAACTTAGTTTCGTTTTTCTCTTTGTATTTTCTACAGCACTTGTTTATGGACAGGGGTTGGCGTTTGGCCTCAAAGGAGGACTTAATTTCCCATCGGCAGATGCTTTGTCCATTAAGGATGGGATTTCCATTTCAGATGCTCAGGGGGCTTCTGGCTATCATTTTGGCTTGTTTGGCCGTGCCAAGGTCAGTAAAATAGCCGTTCAGCCAGAGGTACTGTATTCTTTCCAGAGCTTTGACTTCAAATTCACCGATGTGAACCTGGGAGGAACTACCGTTTATGATGCAGTGCAAAAATTTCATTACCTCACTGTGCCCGTCATGCTCAAAGTCTATCTGGCGGCAGGCGTAAACGTACAAGTAGGCCCCCAATTTGGTTTCCTGATGTCAAGTGTGCAGCAGGATGATATTTCCGGATCCATCACCAGTTCCGATATCAAGGACAAGTTGAAAGGGTCCGATCTGGGAGCAAATTTTGGGGCAGGTATTGATTTGCCATTTGGACTGGATATTCATGCGCGATATGTGCTCGGGTTATCAGATGTCAACAGCCTGGCATCATCTGTTACAGCGGTCAAGAATTCGATGTTCCAGGTATCCATTGCCTATGCATTGGCTGATTTGGGAAAATAATTCACTGAATTAGATGAATAATACGGGGGCCTTGCGCCCCTTTTTTTATGTTTCAAAATAGTTTCGTAAACGGTTATATTGATTTATCCTTTGCTTTCAACCGTTCGATTTGCTTGGGTAGGGCGAGCTCCCTCCTTGCATTTTGACCAATCCATCGGGCAGGTTTGGCAGAGGATGTTGCAAGTTCATGCGCCAGTGCCAGTGCGTGTGTATGGAGGGCGAGGTTGCGCTTTCCTATTTGCCTCAAAAGCCAGTTGACGGCTTTCATCACAAAGTTGCGTTCGTCTGTGGCGTGTTGTTTGACAAAATTCAAAAAGGGCAATATGTCATCGTTACTCATTTTTTTATCATGGACGACAAGTAACGTAAGCGTTACCAGCCCGGCACGACGAACAAACTCACGTTGGTCATCAATCCATTCGATTGCAATCGAACGGGCAAACGGAAGTTTAGCAAACAACATACAGGCCGAATCACAAAGATCCCAGGAATATAGGGAAATAGCCCATTGCCAGGTCGTTTCCCTGCTCAAGTGTTTTGGCTCGGCAAGCAGGCAGGCAAGCAGTTTATTTTCATGAACCGGAAGGTTCCATAACTCCACTGCAAGGTCATGGTTTTTGCCAATGGACTTTGCCAAACTTTTTAAATGTGGTTTTCTGACACCCAGTACATTATCCGTCGGAATGCCAAAACGGCTCAGGCTTTGTTTGTACGAAGCATCGGCATAGGATACTAAAAGCTGGTTGATTTGCGTTTGATCCATTTAAATGATTGGTTACGAGTCGCACGGAACGAATGGTTCTTGCAAGAAAGTTATAAATATACGCATAGAGAAGCCTGTGTGGTTGTTTTTTAAAGGGGTGTTACGATTTTTTGGGTGTAACTATTTGCCTGAAATGTGGTTAATTACACTGATTTTTAGGGACGATACCTGAATTTTTTTGGTTTTTTTCAGATTATACGTAAGATGTTATTGAAGGATGTTATAGGAAAAGAATTGCTTTCTGTCACTTCGCTGGAAGGGTTGAACAAAAAGATGCTTTTCATTTTTACTGGTCTGGCATTGCTGGCCACTTTTGTTTTTGGTTTTATTTTTTACCATTCGGGCCTGACTATTTTATTTTATCACACCCTGTTTGCTTCCCTTGTTTTTGGGGGATTGTACCTGGTGACCATCCGGGTTACTACGAGTGTTATCGCAATTTTCCGGCTGGTGATCGGCATGATTTATTACTCCCTGGTTTTTGAAATTTGTCTGACAGGAGGGATACATTCGTCAGCCATTCCCTTATTGCTTTTTGTGCCACTCAACAGTATTTTATATCAGGGTAAAAAAGACCTGATAGTGTTAAATGTCCTGGTGGGCCTTACGGTATTTGTTTTGTGGCTACTGGATATTTATGGGGTTGACCTGACATCTCAGTTATCAACGGAAGATCAGCCGGTGTTTGATTTGGCCAATTATATTTTGTTGATGTCAGTTGTATTGATGTTGGTGTATTTTTTTAAAAATCAGATGATTTTAGCTCATATGCGGCTGGAAAATGCCTACGATGACTTGCGTGAAAAATCCAGGATGCTGGTAGAGTCCGAGAAGATGGCTTCTTTGGGGCAATTGACAGCAGGGATCGCTCATGAAATAAATAACCCCGTAAATTTCATACAGTTGGGTATTACCAACCTGTCGAAGGCCATGGAAGATTTTATGAAATTTCAGCAGGAAAATGACAATTGCATCCGTGATGTGGAGCATGTTAGTCATACCCTCAGGGGTGAAGAGTTGCATGCCTATGTGAATGATCGGATTGAATTATTGAAAAAGTGCAGGGAAGATATTGGATTTGATACGTTAAAAGAAGAAGTACATACGTTAATGGAATCCATAATGCACGGTTCTGACCGGACATCTGCCATTGTAAAGGGCCTTCGTGTTTTTTCGAGAATGGATCAGGATACATTTGAGGACGTAAATCTCTCAGAAAACATGAATTCAACCCTGATGTTGCTGAAAAGCCAGATTGGTGAAGGAATCCATGTCAGAAAAGAATACAAAAGTGAAATTTGGGTGGAGGGGAGTGCCAGTAAATTGAGTCAGGTATTTATGAATATTTTGGTGAATGCCATTCATTCCCTTGAAGGACGAGACGGTGAAATAAGTATTTCAATAGATGATACTATTCAATCAGGATTCACATCTATTAAAATCTCAGATACAGGAAGAGGGATTGATCCGCAAGTAATATCGAAGATTTTTGAGCCTTTTTTTACTACCAAGGAAGTGGGTAGCGGGACAGGCCTGGGCTTGTCGATTTCCAAGGGAATTATTGATGAGCACAAAGGGTCAATTTCTGTATCAAATAATAAGGAAAAAGGGGTTACATTTACCATAGAACTTCCAAAAAGTCAAGCGAAAAATTTGTAATCTTGTGTTTGAAATGAGCCAAGCCAGACCACATATCCTATACGTAGATGATGAGCCACACAATCTCATGATGTTTAAAATCATGTTTAGGCGAGTCTATGATGTTACGACCGCAACAGGCGGACAAGAAGCCCTGAACGAGATTAAGGGAACGGAATTTGATTTAATGGTGACCGATTTTAAAATGCCGGGCATGAATGGGCTTGAACTCACGCATCTGGTACGAGAAATACGTCCAAGCATTCCTGTAATTATGGTAACAGGTTTTATGGGAATGGTAGATGAAGAAGACATTAAATCACAAGATATTGAATTGATTTCCAAGCCTTTTGATGAGCAAACCATAAGTGGTGCTATTAAGGAGGCTCTTTCGGGTAATTCATTTTAAAAGGCTAGGATTTTCTGTCTTTCCTGATTAATTCTAAAATTCCAGCCACAGCCGGACAAATAAGCGAGTTGGTTAGGGTTAGGTTTAAAATTTCATGAATTCTTTTTCTATTGGTATGTGGGTAGCCTTGGCATGCAGAAGGCCTTTCTTCATAAATTTCACATTTGTTGTTGTTTTTTAGGAAGGGGCAGGGTGTGGTTTTGAGTACATAATCCCCTTCGTTATCTACATATAAAAAGTTTTGAATAAAATTACCCGGCTTTAGCCTTAAGTGCTTACTAATCCGGTTAATGTCTGAAGTGGTAAAAGGAGGGCTTGTGGTTTTACAACAGTTGGCACATTCCAGGCAATCGATTTGCCCAAATATTACATCATGTGCATGATAAAAAAGATCGTCCAGTTTTTTGGGCTTTTGTTTTTTTAACTCATCGACAAGTTTTCGATTTGCCTTTTGTTCATTTCGTGCTTTTTGTAGCTCCCTCTCAGGTTTCATTTCCTTTTCAATAAATAATGTTTTGTAATTTTAGGAAAAAAATAATTTGTGACATTTCAAGGCACTTCGTTGGCAGGATCAAAACAAGGACATGATGGATTTAAACCTGTTTACCAAAAAAAGCTTTACCTGAAGCTTTCCCTGGCTGCATTGATCTCTTCTGCTAGTTACGGTTTATTTTATGTATTGATGAGTGTCTATCCATTGGTATACCTTGCGATTGTACTTTTTATAGCTTTTTATTTGCTTCGTATTTCTATGAATTTTCGCCTTGGCGAATTATGGACGTTCCGGTTGTCTGTTTTGCTTACTTTTTTTGGTTTTTTTTATCAGGTAGTTTACACAGGAGGAATCCACTCGGCAATGGTTCCTCATTTACTTTTGGGGCCTGCCTTAAGTTTTTTCTATTATGAAAGGAAGGATCGCTACGTTTTTGTCAGCCTGTCTGTGATTAGCATCATCGGGTTTGGATTAATGTATTACACGGGATATTCCTACATAAATTTGATACCCGTGGAGTACAGACCTGTATTTGATATGTTTAATCACCTGTATATTTTTTCCGTAAGTCTTTATTTCATGTTTCTGTTTCGGTATTTCGTAAAAAAATCAAACCAAAAATTGCGACAATCGATTCAGGATGTGAAGCTTACAACCCAGAAACTGATCGAATCAGAAAAATTCGCAGCGTTAGGCCAATTAACAGCAGGGATTGCGCATGAAATTAATAATCCGGTAAATTTTTTACAAGGAAGTAGCAATGAATTACTGAAACTGAAGGATGAAATTTTGATGCTCGAGCAATTGCGGACTAAATGTGAAATTGGTATATCGTCAAATCCCAGTGTTTCTGATGAGGTAAAAGACAGTCTGAGCAGTATACGAAGATATAAGGAGAAGATTAAATACGATGTATTAAAGGAAGAATTTGAGCAATTGGTATATACGGTAAATGAAGGTGCGCGACGTACAGCTGAGATTGTCAAAAGCCTGAATATTTATTCACGTAATCAATCTGTTGAATTTTTGCCCTTTGATATATTGAGAAGTCTTGATGTGACGCTCACCTTGCTGAACAATAAGCTGGAAGACCGGATAGTGGTAGAGAAGAAATATGGCGAAATGCCCATTGTATACGGAAACGAAGGAAAAATCGCGCAAGTATTCATGAACCTGCTTTCAAATGCCATACAGGCGATCGAAGGGGATGGGAAAATAGGTGTTGCCACCGAAATAGAAGAATCTGACCGGGTTCATGTCCAGATAAGTGATTCGGGGAAAGGAATACCTGAAAAGGATCAGCCGTTTATTTTTGATCCTTTTTTTACAACCAAAGAGGTAGGGAAGGGAACGGGGCTGGGGTTGTCGATTTCAAAAGGAATTATAGAGGAACATGGTGGCACCCTAAATTTTGAGACATCTCAATCCGGAACAATTTTTCATGTCTATCTGCCCATATATAATGCAGATAAATCAAATTCGGATCATGGGAAAAGGCCTGTAGGGGTGCCGCAACGCCCAATGAAAGGTTAAATTCAATATGAGTTTGGTAAATCCCAGACGGGGAAATTTTGATTCTGTTTCCCGTATAAGCGAAGGTGGGATATTGAAATGAATCAAGCCAGCAGAAAGGTCGATCAGGTCGGCTTTCCGAAAGGATTCGCCTTCCAGATGACCCTTTATGCGACGTAGACGATGGTGGTTTTTTATAATGAAAACAATTTCGTCGCTAACAATATACGGTTGATTTGTTTCGGTATAGGCACGGGCGATTTCAGCAGAATCATGTAAATAATCCATGGAATTGCCTGTCCAGATAGCCAGGTCATGGAAAGCTGCGCATAGTTGTAGTTTAATGCTTTCATTTTGCAGGCAAAAGATACGTGCATATTCATATACACGATGTGCGTGGTTTCGATAGGTGGGGTAGTGTGGACCTAAATTCTCCCTGTATGGTTCCAGTAATTCATCAATCACAAACTAAAAATAAAAAAGCCTACCGGAAAGCAGGCTTTTTTTACCAGGTATTTGCTGTAGATTTTATTTTCCAGCTACAAATCTTTTGTTTATTTCGTCCCAATTGATCACATTGAAAAATGCAGCAATGTAATCGGGCCGTCGGTTTTGATAATTCAGGTAATAGGCATGTTCCCATACATCCAGTCCCAATATGGGCGTTCCCCCGCATCCCTGGCCAGGCATAAGGGGATTGTCCTGATTGGCCGTTGAGCAAACGTCGACTTTGCCGCCTGCATGTACGCATAGCCAGGCCCATCCGGATCCGAAGCGTGTAGCAGCTGCTTTGCTGAATGCATCTTTGAACCCGTCAAACGACCCGAAGGCACTATCAATTGCTGCCGCCAAATCGCCCGCAGGCTTTCCGCCACCATTGGGGGACATTATCGTCCAGAACATTGAATGATTGTAGTGGCCTCCACCGTTATTACGTACAGCAGCCACGTCCGTATGTTGCCGGCAAATGTCTTCTATGGACTTGCCTTCCATTTCGGTACCGGCAATGGCTGCATTAAGATTGGTCACATAGGCATTGTGGTGCTTGCCGTGATGGATTTCCATCGTTTTAGCATCAATATGGGGTGCCAGCGCATCAAACGCATAAGGTAAATTGGGTAATTCAAATGCCATAGTAGTTTGTTTAGGTAATAAAATTAAAAGTTATACAAATAAAACACAGAAACCAGAGCGAAGTTTCATAATAGGAGCCCTTTTGATTATTTCGTCCTCATTTTTTTGAAAAAATCCTTGATCAGGGCTTCTGCCTGAAATTCCAACAACCCGTAGGATACCTCTGTTTTTGGGTGGATAACGGGAGGGCTAAGACGACTAAAGCCCCGGCTTGGATCACGTGCTGCAATGACTATTCTGCCGATCTGGCTCCAGTACAGGGCCCCCGCACACATGGTGCAGGGCTCTAGTGTCACGTAGAGTGTACACTGATCCAGGTATTTGGCCCCCAGGTAATTCTGGGCTGATGTGAGTGCTATCATTTCGGCATGTGCGGTCACGTCATGGAGTTTTTCTACCTGATTATAGGCCCGGGCGATGATCCGGTTTTTGGCTACAATTACCGCACCTACAGGAATTTCTTTTTCATCATACGCCTGCTGAGCCTGCAAGAGTGCCTGCTTCATGTAATATTCATCGCTGTATAGATCCAATTCCATTTTACCTGATCGAAATACTGTCCATCATGATCAAAACGCTTTCTTTCCAATAGTCCTTTCGGCCGATGGGGCTGTTGAAATGAAACAATAAAATTTTGTTGTCGAAGAGTGTGTATTGGACAAACAGGTATTTTGTAATACTGTTTTGGCCTTTGAACGAGGCATTTTCGTCGAGTATGGTACCTTCCAGTTCAAAACGGGCAAACGTCCGTCCCTTTACCTGGATAACCGTGTCCTGGATCCAGCGTACTTCGTCAAAAAGTTGCAAAAGATTAGCCTTGTAAAACTGATGGATGATCGACATGTCCGTTTCTTCCCAGGCAGAACTATTCACATTAATGCCCAGATCCACCGCTGCGTCAGGGGTACTGTACATGGCCAGGGGTGTCCTGTCCGACAGGTATTTTGCCTGTTGCTTTTCGGTTTCCATGGGAAAAAAATCAGAAGCGATCAGCATCGAAATCGATGAATTGATCTTTTGCCTGACGAGTTTTCCCTGCGAATATGAAAGCGTAACTACCAGCAGGAAAGTGGTGAAGAGTCCGAATCGAATGTGGTTCATGTTTTGTGCCTTTGGATGTAAAAGCAAAACTAATACGAATGATGCTAGGATAAACCTTTGAATTTATCACCGAACAAAGGAGATTTGCGCCACATACTATTACCAAAAGAAAACATGCTTAGAACACATACTTGCGGGGAATTAAGGGCCGGGCAAATCGGACAGGAAGTCACACTTACAGGATGGGCACAGCGCATCCGCGACAAGGGAGGGATGGTTTGGATTGACCTGAGAGACCGGTATGGCATTACACAACTGATGTTTGAGGAGGGCTCCTCTACACCGGAGGCACTGGAAACGGCCAAAAAAACAGGCCGGGAATTTGTGCTGACAGCCGCAGGTACCGTGATCGAGCGTGTTTCGAAAAATGACAAATTGCCTACCGGCGATGTGGAAATAAAAGTGAAGGATTTGAAAATCCTCAACCCCTCGGAGGTGCCACCTTTTATGATTGAGGATGAAACCGACGGAGGGGAAGACCTGCGGATGAAGTACCGGTACCTGGATTTGAGGAGAAATCCGGTCAGAAAAAGCCTGGAACTACGCCACCTGATCAATCGGAAGGTGAGGGAATACCTGGATAAAAAGGATTTTATAGAAGTAGAAACTCCCTATTTGATCAAGTCAACCCCGGAAGGAGCCAGGGATTTTATTGTGCCTTCCCGAATGAACCCCGGTCAGTTTTATGCGTTGCCGCAATCCCCCCAGACATTCAAGCAACTGCTGATGGTGTCTGGCTTTGACAGGTATTATCAGATTGTAAAATGTTTTCGTGATGAGGATTTGAGGGCCGACAGGCAACCTGAGTTTACGCAAATTGATTGTGAAATGGCGTTTGTGGAGCAAAGCGACATCCTGTCCACATTTGAAGGGCTCATCCGTTTCCTGTACAAAGAAGTAAAGGGAATAGAACTGGGCGAATTGCCACATATGACCTATGATGAGGCGATGAAAAAATATGGCTCCGATAAGCCAGATATCCGCTTTGGAATGGAATTTCATGAATTGACGGACCTGGCACAGGGAAAAGGATTTGGTGTGTTTGACCAGTCCGAGCTGGTCGTAGGCATCAATGTGCCCGGTGGATCGGAATACACGCGAAAACAACTTGACGCGCTGACTGATTTCGTGAAAAAGCCCCAAATCGGTGCCAAAGGGCTGGTATACGTGAGGTGCCAGGCAGATGGTACTTTTAAATCTTCGGTAGATAAATTTTATTCTGCCGATGACCTGGCTGGCTGGTCGGCACGATTTGAAGCAAGTCCGGGCGATCTGTTGCTGATCCTTGCAGGGGAAACAGCCGCTACCCGCAAGGCACTGAATGAACTGCGGCTTGAAATGGGTAGTCAGCTTGGATTGCGCGATAAGGAAATGGTAGCTCCTTTGTGGGTGATTGACTTTCCACTGTTGGAGTGGGACGAAGAATCACAACGCTACCATGCCATGCACCACCCCTTTACTTCGCCCAAGCCCGAGGATATGGACAAATTGGACACAGCTCCGGGTGAAATCAAGGCTTCGGCCTATGACATGGTGATCAATGGGGTGGAAGTAGGCGGTGGCTCTATCCGGATCCACGACAAAAACCTGCAGTCAAAAATGTTCGATGCGCTGGGCTTTACGCGGGAGGAAGCTCAGGCACAATTTGGATTTTTGTTAGGGGCATTTAAATACGGGGCACCGCCGCATGGAGGTATTGCGTTTGGGTTTGACCGGCTATGTGCGTTATTCGGAGGGCAGGATAGTATCCGCGATTTTATTGCCTTTCCCAAAAATACGTCGGGACGTGATGTGATGATCGATTCCCCATCTCCTGTGGCTGATGAGCAAATGAAAGAATTGCAGATCAAACTCGACCTTCGCGATTAGTTTGGAAATGGAATGTTTTGTACTTTTATGTGAAATTAGCTCACAAACAACATGACAAAGAAATTTTTATTGTATTCTACCCCGTTTATGTTATTGTTTTTGGCCATGGCGTTATTTGAACCCTGGCTTCATCAAAACATTACGGCGAGTCGAAATTTGAAGAATATTAAAAAGAAGGATTTTGAGATAATTGCCCATAAGGGAGCTTCCGGGTTGGCACCGGAAAATACACTGGCATCTTTTCAATTGGCACTTACGATGGGTGTGGATATTATTGAACTGGATGTTCGTAATACCAAAGATGAAGAAATTGTGGTAATCCATGATGAGACACTTGACAGGACGACCAGCGGTACGGGTAATGTGCATGATTATACATTAGAGGAAATAAGGCAATTGGATGCCGGTAGCTGGTTTGATTCCAAATTTAAAGAGGAAAGGGTGCCCACGCTGAGGGAAGTACTGGATTTGGTTGGGGGAAAGTGCAGGGTGTTGATTGAAATCAAGCACATGGATCATCCTCATTATGATGATTTTGCACAGAAACTCGTTGACGTGATCCGTCAGGAAGAAAATGGTTTTGACTGGGTGATTTTGCAGTCGTATGAAGAAAAATACCTGGAGGAGGCTCATGCCTATGACGAGCATGTGCAAACCAAACAGATGCTTGTGGGAGAGGATTCGGCTCCGCTGATTGCTTTTTATGTGGAAAGCAGGATGCACCTGGGGCGTTCTGAAAAATCCGGTCAGTTGATGGCGTTAAATCCCCATTACAAGACCCTTTCGCCGCGAAGGGTATTTCGCATGCATGCAAAGGGATATAAAGTTTATGCCTATCCGGTTAATGAACGCAAAGATATGATCGTTATGCTCAACATGGGCGTGGATGGCATCATTACGGATTTCCCCGACAGGCTGATCCAGCTTAAAAAGGAACTGGAAATGATGGAATAAGGTGCTTATTGCAGGCCGGATGAGTTCATGTTTTTTAGTTCCTTTTCAGCTGCCAGGTAGCCAAAACTATCCCACTGAGTCGAGCTGGTAACTTTTTCAAACACTGCACGCGCGTTATCTTTCTGGCCGTTCAACTGGTACCAGTTTCCAATGCCATATCCGATGGTGGCATTGAGCTCATTGTTTTCAGTATTTCTTCGGATCAGAATATCCGGACTCACAAAACCCCGGTACATCATGATGAGGTCATGATAGCCCCGGTTTTCAATTAGGCGCATGCGGCTAGGGATAATGGAGGCTAGCGCATCTGCTGCATCGGTATTGCCAATTTTCCGGTAGGTGGCATAAAGCCAGTTTGTTGTGGCCACATCCAGGTCATTGTTGTTGGTATATTCCATGCATTTTTTGTATGACGAAATGGCTTTGTCGTAATTCCCTTTCAGGTAATAGGCAAGGCCCATGTGGTACCAGATGTTCCATTTTATATTGCTCACGGGCTTGTTGTAGGAATTGGGGATGCCGTCCGGTTCGATTTCATTTGGTGCATTACTGGCATAAAATGCCGCGTTTTGCAGGTCATCTATGGCATTGTCAAATTGACGGATGGTAATGTAACGATGCCCTCTGTGCCTGTAAATCTTATAAGATTGCGGGTTTTTTTTGAGCCCCTCTGTATAGACGGCAATGGCCTCCTGATATCGTCCCAGGTAGGCCAGTCTGCGACCATACCAGATTATGTTGTCCTCATTGTCGGGGTCACGGGTATAGTCAGCTTCAGCCTCTTTGAGTTTAGTCGAGCGCCTTTCCAGATCCTGTTGCGTCAGGTTTTGTTGTTTAAATTGCTCTTCACCTTTTATTTCCTGGCCCGAAGTGGTGGCAGGGGAAAGGGTGGAATTGGTTTCCTCAAAATAGGCAGGTCCTTTACTGGGACTTACTTCTATGCAACGCTGAAAGCCAAAGAACAGAAAAAGATAAAACGGTACGTACTTCATTTGATGGTTGTTGGTCTTATTTCCAGTTTGGATAGCCGGGGTTTTCCAGTTCATTTCCTTCTTTAGCCTCCCGGACCATGTTCCGTACATCTTCCAGTAATTGTTTGGCATCATAGACAATACCATCCTTTATCGTGTACCGAATCCCGCCCGTACGTATGATCTGGTTGTCGTCGGTAAGTTTTATTGCGCCTGTTCCGTATAATACTTTCAGGTTTTGCAGGGGGTTTTCATCTACGATGACCATGTCGGCCAGTTTTCCGACTTCAATTGTGCCCAACTGGTCATCCACTCCCAATGCCTGTGCACCATAGAGGGTAGCCGACCGTATGATTTCGAGGGGATGGAAGCCTGCTTCACGAAATAGTTCGAGTTCGCGTATATAGGCAAATCCGTAAAGTTGATAGATATAGCCCGAATCCGATCCCGTGGTCACACGACCTCCCCTGTTTTTGTATTCGTTTATAAACGTCATCCACAACCGGTAGTTTTCTTTCCAGGCCACTTCTTCTTCCGTCCCCCAGTAATGCCAGTACGATCCGTGCGAAATTTTGCTCGGCTTATAAAATTCCCAGAGGGATGGCAGGGTATAATCATTATGCCATTCGGCCTGTATGGCACGCATCAGGTCACGGCTGGCTTCATAGATATTGAAAGTGGGATCCAGGGTAAAATCCAGGGAGATCAGGTGATCCATTACCTGGTTCCATTTTTCGGAATAAGGAGGGGCGGCCTGTTTCCAGAGGTTTCCGGCTCCCGTAAACCGGTGTTGCTCGTTCAGGTAATTATAATCGAGCGGGTAATCCTGTACGGTCCGATCGTTAAACAAGGCTTCCGGCAGACCATACCAGTGTTCCATGGACGTAAGGCCTGCTTCCGCAGATTGCACGACATTCCACCAGGCCACGTCCATCTGTGCATGATGGCAGGCTGAGCCCAGTCCGAGCCGTTTGTTTTCTTCAAGAGCAGCCTGCATTACTTCGGGAGAGGCACCAAAAAACTTGATGCCATCCGCACCCCTACGGTAATTGGCCTGCACCCAGGCACGGGCTTCCTGTGCATTGGTAATTTCGCCATTTGTTTTTTCTGAAACCGGTTTTTTATTGGGTTGTCCATTCAGGTTCCGGGTAGCGGGCACGTTACTGATGTCCTGCCCAAAAGAAGTATAGGCAAATAGACGCGGGGCAGTGATGCTGTTTGCAAGGCTCTTTTCTTTGTGATCCAGTACCCATCCGAGCCCGTTGCCGGCCGAAGGATCCCGTACGGTAGTGACACCATGTGCCAGCCAAAGTTTAAAGACATATTCAGCAGGAGTGCCCTGTGCTTTTCCGCCTATATGTCCGTGCATATCGATAAAGCCGGGTAAAACGTATTTGCCTGAAGCATCAATTTCCTTGCCCCCCTCTTTGAGAACCGGCCGTCTGCTATCGTTGATTTCCACGCCAGGGAAACCGACGATTGCTACCTTTACAATCCGGTTGTCTTCCACGACAATATCCACCGGGCCTATGGGAGGTGCCCCGTTGCCGTTGATCAGGGTGGCACCACGGATTATGAGTTGTGAATAAGGTCCTTCCCCGCGCGAACGTGGGGGGGCGGGCTCAATTTGCGCTATGCACCAGGTCGAAACAAATAAAATAATAACAGGGGAGAGGAAAAATTTCATATTTCATTCGGTTTTTGTTGCATCTAAAAAATAGACGTGCACTTTTTGCATGTAAACTGGAAAATTAGTCAAAGTATGGCACTCACACCTTCAAATATGCTGGAATTGGGGACAAAAGCACCGGATTTTATCTTGCCGGATGTTACGACACAGCGCATGGTTGATTTTGCAGGTGTGGCGGGCAGCAACGGGACGCTCGTCATGTTTATCTGCAACCATTGTCCCTATGTCGTCCATGTGCAGGACGAACTTGTGCGGATTTGTGCGGATTTTCAGGGGCGTCAAATTGGATTTGTGGCGATTTCATCCAATGATACGGCCCGATATCCGGATGATGCACCCCTTTTTATGGCGCAGCAGGCGGCCCGTGTAGGATTTCAGTTTCCGTATTTGTATGATGAAGACCAGCAGGTAGCCCAGGCCTACCATGCAGCCTGCACTCCTGATTTTTATTTGTTCGACGGGGATGGAATATTGGTGTACAGGGGGCGGCTTGACGAATCAAGGCCCACTAACGGTATTCCGGTGACGGGAAAAGACATCAGGCATGCCATCGAAAACCTGCTTAATGGCAAGGAACAGGCAGATGTTCAGTACCCAAGTATGGGCTGTGGGATCAAATGGAAAGGTATGTAGGGGGTTGCACATGCTTTGTTTGGGCATAAAGAAAGGAACACAGAAAAAAACACTGACAAATCTTTTTTTCGCATATGGGTTGTATCCTGCCTCTGGCCACGTGTAATCGTCCAGATTTTATTAATTTTCCGCTCTTTTCCATACGATGAGTACAGCAAAAAATCAATTCAAGAGGATCACCACCCACCGGCTTCAGGAGATGAAGGCAACGGGTGAAAAAATTTCAATGCTTACGGCCTATGATTACTCAATGGCAAAAATCATTGATGGTGCCGGTATTGATATTTTGTTGGTTGGAGATTCAGCTTCTAATGTAATGGCCGGAAATGAAACGACACTCCCCATTACACTTGACCACATGATCTGGCATGCCCAGGCAGTTGTAAGGGCCGTGAGCCGTGCACTGGTGGTAGTGGATGTCCCGTTTGGCAGTTATCAGGGCAATTCGTCTGAAGCACTCCGCTCAAGTATCCGCATCATGAAGGAATCCGGTGCCCATGCTGTCAAAATGGAAGGGGGATTGGAAGTAAAAGAGAGTATTGAGCGTGTGCTGCGCGCCGGGATTCCTGTAATGGGCCACCTCGGATTGACACCCCAATCCATTTATAAATTCGGTACGTATACGGTTCGGGCCAAAGAAAAGGAAGAAGCTGAGAAGCTCAAATCAGATGCCCTGTTGCTGGAAGAAATCGGTTGTTTTTCCATCGTATTGGAAAAAATACCATCGTCGTTGGCAGCAAATGTTTCCAATCTCATCCGCATTCCTACCATTGGCATTGGGGCAGGAAACCGTACCGACGGACAAGTCCTGGTGATGCATGACATGCTTGGAATTACCCAGGACTTCAAGCCAAGGTTTCTCCGCCAATATGCCGATCTCAACAAGGTAATTGGAGATGCCGTGGAGCATTATATAAAAGATGTGAAGGGAGGGGAATTCCCCAGCGAAGAAGAGAGTTATTAATACAAGAATTTTATTTTAAATAGTAATCCACTGCCAGGCAATCCGGTAGGGGGTTTAGTTGGACTTTATAAATTTTCAGGCAATCATGACAAAAACATCTAAGATTATTTACACCCAAACGGATGAAGCCCCAGCGTTGGCTACCTATTCCTTATTGCCCATTATCGAGGCGTTTACCAGCGTTGCAGGTGTGGAAGTGGAAACCAGGGATATTTCCCTGGCCGGACGGATCATTGCCACCTTTTCTGATTTATTAACCCCTGAACAGCGGATTGGTGATGCCCTGGCCGAACTGGGTGACCTGGCCAAGACACCAGAAGCCAATATCATCAAATTGCCTAATATTAGCGCATCCATACCGCAGCTTCAGGCAGCCATAAAAGAATTGCAGTCAAAAGGTTACGCCCTGCCAGATTATCCCGAGGAACCAAAAAATGCCGAAGAAAAGTCTGTTCGGGAACGATACGATAAGGTGAAAGGAAGTGCCGTAAACCCTGTATTGCGTGAAGGAAATTCGGATCGAAGGGCCCCAAAAGCAGTGAAAAATTATGCGAAAAGCCACCCACATTCCATGGGTGCATGGAGCCCATCGTCCAAAACCCACGTGGCCAGCATGTCCGGGGGCGATTTTTACGGAAGTGAAAAATCCCTGACGATAGACACGGCCAGCGAGGTGAAAATAGAATTTGTGGGAACGGATGGCAGCACGTCGGTATTGAAAGCCAAAACATCGTTGTTGCCCGGCGAAATCATCGACACCTCTGTGATGAACATGCGTGCCTTACAGGCGTTTTATGCACGAGAGATCGAAGATGCCAAAACACAGGGCGTTTTGTTTTCCCTCCACCTGAAGGCGACCATGATGAAAGTATCTGACCCGGTCATCTTTGGTGCTGCTGTGTCGGTTTACTATCAGGATGTTTTTGAAAAATATGGGGATGTCTTTGCTGCCATTGGGGTTGATGTGAGCAATGGCATAGGCGATGTGTATGCAAAAATCAAAACACTGCCCGCCGCACAGCAGGCAGAAATTGAGGCAGCCCTGCAAAATGTATACGATAGCCGTCCGGCTCTTGCCATGGTCAATTCTGATAAAGGGATCACAAACCTTCACGTGCCCAGCGATGTGATCATCGATGCATCCATGCCAGCCATGATCCGCACTTCAGGGCAGATGTGGAATGCCGAAGGAAAACAGCAGGATACCAAAGCCGTGATCCCTGACAGATCGTATGCCGGTGTATACAGGGAAGCAATCGATTTTTGCAAAAAACATGGGGCTTTTGATCCTTCTACTATGGGAAGTGTGCCCAATGTAGGCCTGATGGCACAAAAAGCCGAAGAATATGGCTCGCACGACAAGACTTTCCAGGTGAAAGGAGCGGGTACCGTACGGGTGGTAGACACGACTGGCAAGGTACTGATGGAGCAGGTAGTAGAGGCAGGTGATATTTTCCGCATGTGCCAGGTGAAAGATGCTCCTATTCAGGATTGGGTAAAGCTTGCCGTGAGCAGGGCTCGTGCTACAGGGGTTCCCGCAGTGTTCTGGTTAGACAATAACAGGGCGCATGATGCAGAATTGATCAAAAAAGTGAACAAATATTTGCCAACCCATGACACCAATGGACTAGAGTTGTCAATTATGTCACCAGAAGAGGCTACCCGCTTTTCGATGGCTAAAATCAGGGAAGGAAAAGATGTTATTTCTGTTACGGGAAATGTATTGAGGGATTACCTGACAGACCTGTTTCCCATTCTTGAACTGGGTACCAGTGCCAAGATGCTTTCCATTGTCCCCCTGATGGACGGAGGCGGATTGTTTGAGACGGGTGCAGGCGGGTCTGCCCCGAAGCATGTCCAGCAGTTTGAGGAGGAAGGTCACTTGCGTTGGGATTCCCTTGGGGAGTTTTTGGCCCTTACCGTTTCATTGGAGCATCTGGCCACTACGACAGGCAACAAAAAAGCCCAGGTTTTGGCCGACACGCTGGATCAGGCAACGGGCAAATTTTTGGAAAATGACAAATCTCCTTCACGGCGGGTGAAGGAACTTGACAACCGGGGAAGTCATTTTTATCTGGCATTGTACTGGGCTGAGGCACTTGCCGCACAGTCGGATGATGGGGAAATCCGGTCAAAATTTGAAGCCATTGCAAAAGAACTAGCGGCCAACGAGCAGGTGATAGTCGGTGAACTGGCAGCAGCTCAGGGCAGCCCTGTCAACATTGGCGGCTACTATCAGCCCGATTTTGAATTGGCCTCCAGGGCCATGCGTCCCAGCAAGACCCTAAATGCGGCATTGGAAAAACTGAAGTGATTCAGACTACATGACGAAAAAGCATCGTATACCCACGGGGGAATGCGGTGCTTTTTTTTATGGTTGGTTTTTGATTGTGATGGCAATCTTCGGGTGCCACGGATTTATGGTCGGTGTTTATGCTTTGTTGCGGGCTACCACGCACGTTGGTCTGTAAATAAAAAAGCCCTGCATTTCGTGCACGGCTTTTTGTATAACAGATTTTGGTGTGGTTTACACATCACAGATTTCCACTCCTCTGCGAAGGGAGGCGAAGGCATCGTCATTTTTGGGAATAAATTCCTGGGCGATAAAGCCGTCAAATCCGGTCTCAATGATTGCCTTTACAATAGCCGGATAGTACAGTTCCTGGGTTTCGTCGATTTCGTTTCGGCCGGGAACACCTCCGGTATGGTAGTGGCCTATGTAATCTTTGTGCTTGCGAATAGTGGCGATTACGTCACCTTCCATGATTTGCATATGATAGATATCGTAGAGTAATTTGAAGTTTGGGCTGCCCAGTTTTTTTGCCAGCGACACTCCCCATTCGGTATGGTCACACATATAGTCCGGATGGTTTACCTTGGAATTGAGGAGTTCCATGCAGAGTGTGACGCCCTGTTTTTCGGCCAGTTTCACCAATGGTTCGAGTCCGACAGCACAGTTTTCCAGTCCTTTTTCATCACTTATGCCATTTCGGTTTCCGGAGAAACAGATTACATTTTTGAGGCCTGCATCAGCTGCTTTTGGTATCAGTTCGCGGTAGTCTTTTTGTAGCTGGGCGTGGTATTGTGGGTCATTGAACCCCCTGGGGATACCGAAGGACGTAGCATTGGTCATGGCGCAGGTAAGGCCATATTTTTGTACGATCGGCCATTCGTCGGGATTGAGCAATTCGATGCTCTGGATGCCGATATCCTTGGCGGCTTCACAGAGTTCTTCGAGAGATTTGCCATTGTAACACCAGCGACAGACTGAATGCTTGATAGTTCCTTTGGTTGTTTTAGGTGAAAGGCCTGCGGGCATACCTGCCATTTCCACCATTCCCAGTGCCGATATTCCTGCCATACTTTTTAAAGCCTGTTTGCGTGTCATTTTCATACGATCGGGTTCTTTTATTATTTCAACTTTATTTCCGATGGGCAAAATATGGTTTATTCAATGGATAATAAAACCGATTGTGTAATAATGACATTTGCAGTTTATATGATTTGGCTAGCTTGCCGGTTTTAGTATTTCACACTCTGTTATATGAATTTAAATATAAAAGCGGAGCAGCAAAACACCTTCGATGCCATTGTAGTTGGAACCGGTATCAGTGGGGGTTGGGCTGCCAAAGAATTGACGGAAAAGGGCCTGAAGACACTTGTGCTGGAGAGGGGCCGTATGGTAGAACATATCAAGGATTATCCTACCATGGAAAAGCACCCATGGGAATTGCCCCACGGTGACCGCCTAACAGCAGAAGAACTCAAGGATTATGAAAAACAAAGTCGTACGGGCTATACGGTCAGGCAGTCGACCAAGCATTGGTGGGTTAAGGACACCGAACATCCGTACCAGGAAACCAAGCGTTTTGACTGGATGCGTGGCTACCATGTCGGAGGTCGCTCACTTACCTGGGGCCGCCAGTCCTATCGATGGAGCCCAATGGATTTTGAAGCTAACCTCAAAGACGGGATTGCCGTAGACTGGCCGATTCGTTACGAAGACCTGGCACCCTGGTACGATTATGTGGAGTCATTCATAGGGGTAAATGGGCAGGCAGAAGGATTGGCGCAATTGCCGGATGGCAAGTTTCTGCCTCCAATGGAAATGAACTGTGTGGAGCAACACGTAAGTGGAAAGATACGAAGCAACTATAGCGACCGGATCATGACCATTGGCCGAAGTGCCAACCTGACTCAAAACCACAATGGACGTTCGAAATGTAACTTCCGAAACATGTGTATCAGGGGCTGTCCTTTTGGAGCCTATTTTAGTTCCCAGTCATCGACTCTCCCGGCAGCGGTGGCTACCGGCAATATGACGCTGAGGCCAAATTCAATTGTGACGGAAGTATTGTATAACCCCGAGACACGGAAGGCAAAGGGCGTTCGGATCATGGACGCAGAGACCGGTGAATACCAGGAGTTTTTTGCGAAAATTGTCTTTTTGAATGCTTCGGCACTGGGCTCGACCTGGATTCTGATGAATTCTACAGAGCATTTTAGTGATGGTATGGGCAATGCTTCGGGTGAACTGGGACGCAACCTGATGGACCATCACCTGGGAGTAGGTGCTTATGGCGAGATGGAAGGATTTGATGATAAATACTACTATGGCAGGCGGCCAAACGGGATCTATATCCCGCGTTTCCGGAATATCACCGAAAAGCACCCTGACTTTATCCGGGGCTATGGCTATCAGGGAGGTGCCAGTCGTGAGTCATGGTCACAGAATATTGCCGAGCTATCCATTGGGGCAGCCCTCAAAGAGGAGATCAGCCAGCCAGGCGGATGGAGAATGGGCATCGGCGGATTTGGTGAGCACCTGCCGTATCATGATAACAAAGTGACGCTCGATCGTGACAAGCTGGACAAACACGGGTTGCCGACATTTACGATTGATTGTGAGTTTAAGGAAAACGAACGGAACATGCGTAAGGACATGGCGCAGCAGGCAGCCGAAATGCTGGAATCTGCCGGACTGAAAAATGTTCGTACCTACGATAATGACGTGGCACCAGGTTTGGGTATTCACGAAATGGGAACGGCACGTATGGGCCGGGATCCCAAAACGTCAGTGCTCAATAAATGGAACCAGGTACATGAGGTGCAAAACGTATTTGTGACTGATGGTGCTGCCATGACCTCTTCGGCTTGCCAAAACCCATCGCTCACCTATATGGCCCTCACCGCTCGTGCGGCCAGTTTTGCAGTGGAAGAATTGAAAAAAGGGAACCTTTAATTGAGAAGAAAATGAATCAAATCAATAGAAGAGAAGCATTACGGCGCACGGCCTTTATCATGGGAGGTACCCTGATGGCGCCTACCATTACAGGTATTCTGAATGGTTGTTCGGCCAAACCGGGACTCACCTGGTCACCGGCCTTTTTTGATGAAAATCAGGCCCGTTTGTTAACCATACTTTCGGATATTATCATACCCAGGACCGACACACCTTCTGCCAGTGAGCTGGGTGTGCCTGCCTACATCGATGATATGGTAGGCCAGGTATACAGTGAAGAAATGCGGGCAAAATTCCGTGAGGCCCTGGATGCATTTGATCAGGCTTGCCAGACAGATAAGGGAGAGGCTTTTCATGAGCTGGATGCAGCAAGTCAGGAAGCTTATGTACAGACTTTGCATGCAGAACTACAACAGGCAGGTACTGCGCCAGGTGCCGAAAAGCCGTTTTTGATGTGGGCAAAGGAGCTGGTGGTTAGTGGTTATTTCACAACGGAAGTAGGCATGACCCAGGTATTGCAATACCAGGCGATCCCAACCCGATACGATGGTTGCCTGCCACTGGAAGAAGCCGGAAATGGGAAAACATGGGCGACATGATCGTCAAACTACAGACTAGAAAAAAGGGCTTTGTGCCCTTTTTTTATGTTCCGGGGTTTTGATTTTCCTTATACGATACCCGGAGAATGCTCGTATTCATCTTGCGTTCCTGCATAAAATCAATCCAGAAAAGTTGCTGTTCGGACAATTGGTCGTTGGGTGATTTCACCTCGATAAACTGGTAGCTGTTTTTTTTCCAGACAAACAGATCCGGAAATCCGCTGGCATTGTCTTTTAGGTTTTTGGCCATTTCCAGTAGAATATCGAATAAGGCCTCTGACGGTACCAGGCGTACCAGGGCCTGAAGGTGGGTCAGTCCCTCCGGATGCCATTGGACCATTGGTTGATGAATGCCGTTTTTTTGATGAAATGTGCTGGTTATTTTGGCAGCGAGCAGGTCGGCAGTATCGTAGTTCTTTATTTTTTCCTTGAGGGCAGCCTCCCGTTGAAGGAAAAAAGAACGATGCCGGACATCTGATGCCATTCGCTGGAGGGGGGAATGAAATGAATCATACGACGCATCAAACAATTCTTCCCAAAAAAGCAACCCAAAGAGGTTGTTCCAGATGGCGTTTTCGCTGTGAGTACCCGAATAGCCCAGGTTGAGATAGTACGCCAGTACCTGTTGTTCCACGCGCAGGCTTTCGCGCCTGGTTAGTTCAAGTACTTGTGCCCTCTTTATCTTGTGCGTGGTGCTTTTTTTGATTCGGGAGCCTGACTGTCCCAGAAAATCCGTTGCAAAAATACGTTCACTGGCATTTTGATAGTCCGATAGGAGGGTGTTGGCGAGTTCGATGGCTTCCGCTGAACGCCCCAATTGGCTTAGAAGTCTGACCTGTCGCTCCCGGGCCGGGGCACCGACGGCTTTTCGGTAAAAAAAGAGGGCATCTTCCAGCTGGTTTTCGCGTTCCAGTTGCCTGGCAATATGTGATAGTAATTTGTCACAAATTTTCCGGCTGCTTTCCCATTGACCAAACCGGTCAAAATCTACCGGTCGCAGCCATTCCGTCAGTTGATTGGCCGGGAGCAGTTGGAGTGCTTTGTTCAGTAACTCCCTCAGTCGGCAGATGTCGTACATCGCCATGGCTTCTCCGCGTGTTTGAAACCAGGGTGTAAACTGAGCGGCATCAACGGTCTCGATTCGCACATGGCCAACATCCCGGATCACAAAATCAGTCATCTGCCCTTTGTAATGCCCAAAAAAGAGCAATTTCAGGTATTCCAGTTCGTCCTGTTTTTCGATTTTCACCAGGTGAAAAGAGGTTATCAGTCGTTCAAGAAAATGGGTTTCGGATAGGTGTTCAATCCAGACTTCTTTTTTAGCCGATCCGGGAATATGGATTTCCGGATACAGCATGGCCAGTTCTTGCTTGGTAAAGAGGTATAAGAGGGCAGGGTCTTCGTCGGGATCTTCGGAGGCAAAGCCTTCACGCAATAGTTCCACAAGGGCTTTGGGTATATTTATTTCGGCATAAGCCAATTTGTCGGCACGAAAAAAAGGGCCTTTGCGGTTGGATAGGCGGATAAAGAGGCATTGGGCATCTTCGCTTAGCGATAAAAAATGTGACATAAAATCCTCGTCCGGTATGTCAAGCAAATGGGGTGAATACCTTTTGATATGGCGTATCATGTCAAGGAAATACGTGTGATAGTATTTTTCCGGTAAAACCACACGATCGCTGCTTCCTTTTGCCATGTGGCAAACTTCACGAATAATTTGCCACTTTCCTTTTTTTCAGGTCAGGAATTGTACCAAACGCGGATTAGCTGGTACCATTGGGAGCTGGATTCCCCACCTGTCCACAGTTCTGTGTCCATGCTCCCTTCTTCATCCGAATCATGGATGTTAGGCAGCACGACGGTTTCGATTGTTACAATTGCCGGGTTGGCTTCAGCGATCCAGTCGTTCATTTCCTGATGGATTTCTGTGAAACTCTGAACGGCACCTGCCTTGAACATACTTCCTTTTTTCTTGGCGGGAACAAAATCTTTTACGGATATAGACATGTTTTTTAAGGGTGATTACACAGTAATTTATTTAGAATATTCTAATAAATCTAAGAAAAACCCTTGATAAAGTCATTTTTTGCGGTTTGAAAATCACAAGCTACATGATCCGTAATTTGGCAAATGCCAGAAGAAGTGTCTTTTCCCCGGCTTTTTCAAAAAGGACTTTTGCCTTGCGGTTGGGGCCTGTACCGTCTATTTGTCCGACTGTTCCGAATCCGAATTTTTCATGTTCCACGCGCATGCCGGAGACCAATTGTGAGGTATCACTCGCTTTGAAACCCGTACTTGGGGTATGTTTTGGAGGCACGATGGAGCGGCTGGCAGGATTTATCCGGTTGTTTTTTACAAAATTTTTGGCGTATGAACTGTCAGGGGTTGACGACCTTGCGGGTATTCCCGGTCGCGTTTGGGCTTCATAGTTGCTGTGACGGCTGTTCATCTGGATAAATGCCGGGTCTACTTCTTTCAGGAAACGACTGGGTTCACATATTTTCAAACGTCCAAACCGGTAACGATTGAGTGCATAGGTGAGATGGAGTTTCTTTTTGGCGCGTGTGATGGCCACATAAAAAAGCCTTCGTTCTTCTTCCAGGTCTTCCCGGCTGCCCAGCATCATTTGTGAGGGAAAGAGTTCTTCTTCCATGCCCACAATATACACGTAGGGGAATTCCAGCCCTTTTGCCATATGCACGGTCATGAGGGTGACGGCCTCTTCCGTGTCGTTGGAGCGGTCCTCATCTGTGAGCAGGGCTACATCCTGCAGGAAGGCACTCAGGCTTTTGTCTTCACGTTCCGGGTTTTCGGTAAATTCCTTGATTGCATTTAAGAGTTCCTGTACGTTTTCATAGCGGTTGAGGCCTTCGACGGTTTTGTCTTCGTAAAGTTCCTTTAACAAGCCTGAATTTTTGGCTATTTGTGATACAGCTTCAAAGGCATCTTTTTTTTCTACCGCCAGCTTAAAGCTTTTGATCAGCGTGGCAAATTCCTCTACCTGGTGCCCGCCCCTACCTCCTGTAACATCACTGGCGTGCTGCAGAATATCCCAGAGGGATTTATCCTGCTCATTGGCAGCTACTACCAGCTTTTCGATGGTACCGGGGCCTATTCCGCGTTTGGGCTGGTTGATAATTCGTCGCAATGAGGTTTCGTCTTCGTGATTGAGGACAAAGCGGACATAGGCGATCAGGTCTTTGATTTCTTTTCGCTGGTAGAACGAAACGCCCCCTACTACCCGGTACTTTATGTTCATTCGGCGCAGGGCTTCTTCCATCGCCCGTGACTGACTGTTGGTACGGTAAAGGATGGCAAATTCCCCATTGCCCAGGTGTTGCTGCATTTTCATTTCAAAAATGGAAGAGGCCACCAGTTTTCCTTCTTCGTTATCACTTGTCGCTTTGATCAGTTCGATCAGCTCCCCGTCTTCGTTGGCCGTCCAGACACTCTTTTTTAGTTGGGCTTTGTTTTTTAAAATGATGGAATTTGCCGCTTTGACAATGGTTTGTGTGGACCGGTAGTTTTGTTCCAACTTGATGGTTGAAAGTTCGGGATAGTCCCGTTCAAAGTTGAGGATGTTTTGGATATCCGCTCCGCGAAATGCGTAAATACTCTGGGCATCATCGCCCACCACACAGATGTTTTGCCGTACAGCAGCAAGTTTGCGGGCGATCATATACTGCGAAATGTTGGTGTCCTGAAACTCGTCGATGAGCAGGTAATGAAACCGGTGCTGGTATTTATTGAGCACATCGGGGTGGGTCTGGAAGAGTACGTTGGTATTGAACAGCAAGTCGTCAAAATCCATCGCATTGGCCTTGAAGCACCGCTGTGAATAGATACGGTACAACCTGCCCATTTCGGGTCGCATATTGGTTGTATCGTCTTCCATGTAGACCGGGTTGGTGGTGTATTCCTGCCAGGAGACCAGTCGGTTTTTTGCAGCCGAAATGCGATTGTACACCACATTGGCCTTGTAAAGTTTGTCGTCGAGATTCAGCTCTTTGACAATGGTTTTGATAAGCGATTTGGCATCGTCAGTATCGTAAATGGTAAATTGGCTGGTATAGCCCAGGTGGGTGGCTTCAGCCCTCAGTATCCGGGCAAAAACAGCGTGGAATGTCCCCATCCACAGGTTACGGGCATCCGTTCCCACTACACTTTCGATCCGCTCCCTCATTTCCCGTGAGGCTTTGTTGGTAAACGTCAACGCCATGATATGAAAAGGATCGACGTTGTGCGCATGCATCAGGTGGGCAATGCGATAGGTGAGCACACGGGTTTTGCCCGATCCGGCACCGGCAATGATCATGGTGGGACCTTCCGTATTTACGACCGCTTCGTACTGCGGCGGGTTGAGTGATTCCAGATAGCTTGCGTTGGTTTTTTCAGCCATGAGACAAAACTAGGACATTTGGCCAGTGAAGTACAATGAAATGGATGTTATTCATCGGTGAATTTGCCGATCTTCGCTAAAAAAATCACGGGTCATTTTCTTTCCTGTTCCAGATTCCTGACCGGATGCAGGAGGGGGAAGAAAATATAGGCTTACTTTGTGGTCATGAGCGGAAAACAGGAGATATATTTTCATGTCGGGTTAGGAAAAGTGGCGTCCACCTACCTGCAGCACCGGTTTTTTCCTAAGCTTGAGGGCATTCATTATATCCCGACGAGTCAGTATAAAAAGAGTAAAAAGATCATTCCGGGTATCAAGGCAGCCAAAGTCCTGGTATCACGCGAATTTGACCGGCAGTTTGAAAGGGAAGTCCGGTGGTTTACCGATTCATATCCGGATGCTCGTATTATTGTCATTTTCAGGCCACACGATGGCTGGATTGCCTCGCAGTACCGACGCTATGTAAAAAATGGCTGGCATTGGGATTTTGCCAGATTTTTTGATTTGGAAAAGGATACAGGTTTCTGGAAAAAGGATGACCTGCTTTTTTATCCCAAGCTGGAATTGATCGAAGCATGCAGCGGACAAAAACCGCTTGTCTTGTTTTATGAAGAACTGAGAAAAGAGCCATGGGACTTTTTAAACAAAATGGCCAGCTATATGGGGGCTGGTTTTGATCCGGCGTCGGTTTCCCTCCGACCTTTTCATCGTTCATATTCCGAAAAACAGCTGAAAGTTTTGCGCACCTTTTGCCGCAATTACAAGCAGGATGTGCCCAAAGGATATTCAAATAAGTTGGCGCATTGGCTGTTGTACCGTCCCTGGTGGGCGTTTTTTCATCTTATCATGTATGCAGCATCCTTTTTTCCTGCGCATTGGGTTGGCCAGGAGCCGTTGATCGATCCGGACTACCTGGATAAAATCCGTACGGCGTACCTTGCGGATTGGGAAAAAGTGAAAATGTATGCGCAAACGCATAATCCTTCCTGAAAAATAAGGACGGTGATTATCGTTTGATGCCTGTCATTTGGATCAGGGCTGCTTCTCCCTGATGATAGGGCCCTTCGTCCAGTACCCGGTCGCTGCGATGGATGCTTTTGTCATGCAATATCCTGAAATCAGCTTTGAGTTCCTCTTTGCTGTAGAGTAGTTCGAGGCTTTGTGGGCCACCGGAAGTACGTCCTAACTGATCTTTGTGAAATCCTTCGAGGATTACACGCCCACCCGGCTTCAGGGTTTTGAGTATTTTGTGGTAATAACTTTCCCGAACCTCCGGTGTGACATGGGCAAAAATAAAGGCCACTACATCCATGGAAGCGTCTTCGTACTGAAAGTCGGCATATCCACCCAGTGTATAGTGGATGGAAACGGCGTATTTCCTGGCCAGATTTACTGCTTTGCGCATGCCTTCCACACTGATATCAAAGGCATGGCACTCCCAGCCCTTTCGAGCCGCATAGACGGCATTTCTCCCTTCCCCTTCCTGTGGCAACAGGATTTTGCCGGGGGGCAGGGTGTCCAGGATTCGACGAAAGAATTCATTGGGTTCTTCCCCGTAGGCATATTCATCGCTTTTGTATCGTTCGTTCCAAAACTCCGGGCTCATGGGTTTTTATGGTTTGGTAGGTTAGGGAAACGATAAGGTACAAAAAAAATGCAAGAACGTAAACGTTCGTTGAGGGGAAATTTACGTACAAAAAAATGAGTGGTTAGAAATATTTCCCCACGATTTCCTCCACCATTTCAAACGTAAGCGGCTTGTTGCGGAACTCGGTAATTTCGGCCATACTCTTTGCTTTTTCTTCATCGTCGGGGTTGATAGAAGATGATAACATGATGATTTTTGGCATTTTATCACCTAAACTTATTTTTTTGTATGCATCCAAAAATTCCCAACCATTCATTTTTGGCATGTTAATGTCCAGAAATATCAGGTCAGGTACTTTGTCCTGGCTGGGTTCATTTTGTTAATTGAATCCAATAATTCCAGCGCATCTTCCGCATATTGTGCTGATATTACATTATTGGCTATTTTCAATCTTCGCAAGATAGCTTTATTGAGAAAATTGGTAGCCTCATCATCATCGATTAACAATATTAGATTTACATTTTTGTCCATGGTGATTTAGTCTATACTTAGGTTTTTTGGTTTGATGTAATGAACAAATAAAAAGCAAAAAATTTCTGATAAAAAATCAGTGGCAACGAGTAGGTATTTTTCGTGTTTGCCATAGTTAAATATAGGATGAGCTATCATGCCGGCAAAGTGAAATAGAAAGCGCTTCCTTTGTCCGGCTCGGACTCTACCCAAATATCACCGCCATGCTCGTCAATGATTTTTTTACAGTGCGAAAGCCCAATTCCTGTCCCGTCAATATCAGACCTGTTGTGCAGTCGTTGAAAAATAATAAAAATTTTTTCGTGGAATTTTTTTGGAATTCCGATTCCATTATCGCGAAACATAAATAACCATTGCCCTTTCTGATATCCGGTACCAATTTCCAGAGAGGCGTCTGTGTCTTTGTTCCGAAATTTTACGGCATTATTGATTAGGTGGTGAAACAACAAGCTAATGAGATCCCTGTTCACAGTAAGTGTGGGCAATTTTTCAATTGATATTTCCAGATTAGCGATGAGGATTTCTTCTTTTTGCATGTCAATTACCTCTTCTAAAACATGGTTTAAGTCTACAGGAGATTTTGTCATGTTTTTCCCGATCCGGGTGTAGTCTAATAGTCCTTTTACCAGTCTGTTCATATGGTGGCAGGCACTGGTAATATGATGCAGGTATTTTATTGATTTGTGCCTGGGGTCATTACTGACCAATTCAATAAAACTTTCTAATGTTCGAAGGGGCTCCTGCAGGTCATGGGAAGCGATAAATGCAAACTGTTCCAGCTCCTTATTGGCACTTTCTACCTTATGAATGGATATTCGTAACTTGTTTTCAATGTCTTTTTGTTCCGAGATGTCAGTAATGGTGCCGATGGATCGGGAAATTTTGTTTTTGTTGACAACATTGATGTCGCCTCGCTGGTGAACATATTTTATTTCGCCATTGGGCATTAATAGTCGATGTACCAGGTCAACTTGTGTTTTATGCGTTATTTGTTTTTCAAATTGCCGCGTCACTTCCTCTCGGTCGTCAGGGTGTACGCGTGCCCTGAATAGTTCAAATTCCGGTGGTTGTGCTGTTTGTTCGACACCAAGGATTTCATAGACCTGATCCGACCAATACAGTTCCTTGGTCTCCATATCCATTTCCCAGTTTCCGATTTTGGCAAGTGATTGTGCTTCGTTTAGCCGTTTTTCACTTAGTGCCAGTTTTTTTAACAAATCCTTGTTTCTGGTGATGTCACGTATGGAAGAAAGGATTAGACGGTGTCCATCCAATTCAACATAATTCAGGCTGATATCTACCGGGATTTGACTGCCATCTTTTTTTACCGCATACAAATCCATGTATGAGCCCATCTGACGTGGGGACTTTTCTGTATTATACTTTTGGCGATGCTGTATGTGCCTGTTTCTTGCACTTTGCGGTACCAGAATTTCAATTTTATTGCCTATTAGTTCTTCTTTACTATAGCCAAGCAACCATTCCGTTTTTGCATTAACCATGACAATCTCACCTGACGAATCAGAAATTATAGTGGCATCCGGTGCCAATTCAAAGGCGGCTTTGAATAAGTGCGAGTGATTCATGTTTTCAAAAGCTAACTGAATACATTCAGTTAGAAAAAATGTTTATTCAGCTTAAGTGTAAAAATTGCATGAATAAATAATACTTTACCAAGCAATTTGATTTTATTTTGAAGCTACCAGTTAATTGTGATGCAAAATATCAATTAAATATGGATAAAAATAGCATTCAAATCAGAATATATTCAATATTTTTTATAACAGGTATGAGAAAAGCCTGAGACGGAAAAGCACATGCCACTTTCGGCAAATACGTAGCATTTGAACCTGGAAAATCGACGCTTCATCGACTCTGGTTTCAGGAAGGGTAGTGTACCTTTCATTTTTAGGTAACAAAATCAGCTACTTGCTCATGAAACAGGGGTTGTATGCTTTTTTCTGGCTTGTAGATTCCGTCCTAAATCGTCAGGTGATGGTACTGGTATGACCATCGATCCTCCCAATAGAGGTCAGCTATTTTGGGTAGTGGGGTTTAATTCCTTTCATATGATTCTGTGTATCAATTCATCCAATATCGGGACTTTATTTTTGCATGGACAGCTGCAATTGGGTACGATACGGTTTTTGGCAATGGGGATATGAGTGGTTGTCAGACGTTTTCATAAGCCATTCAATTAGTTGAAAATAATCAAAAGCCATTCAATTTGCACCTAATTGGGGTAGGGAAGGTGAGGAAGAGTCCCTGATGGCGGGCTAAAAGTCACCTTGTTTCGGGAGAAGGGCTGCATCAATCTTTTATTTTCAAAAAAACATAGTGCAATCGCCTGATCCCCTATCTTTGGGGCAGATTGCTGGTTTTTGGATCTGTCAAAAGATTCGAAATGAAAAGGGAACCCCGTGAAATCCGGGGGCTGTCCCCGCAACTGTAAGCCTATTCAAAGGTTTTGATCCCCTTATGCCACTGACATCAGAATGTTGGGAAGGCCATCGAAACCAGGTAAGCCAGGAGACCTGCCACGATCTTTCGTTTGTATTGTCCATGCTTCGGGTGAAAGCAAGGTAGATGACAAAATCCTGGTGGTTTTATCATTTTTCCTGTTTTGTCCGTGCCGGGAATGAAATTTTAATTCTGGTCGGTTGAAAGTAGTATTTGTTACGTTGTTTTTTCTGCTTATAGGGCCAGCCCGGGCACAGGTGGATAGTGTATGGCTCGAAGCAGTGGAAGTGGAAGCTTTTGCTTTTTCCACGTTTGCAACCGGTGCGGCAACCCGGATACTGGATGTGGGGGATTCCACAGCTTCACTTGCCCAGCAACTTGCCCATGTTCCTTCTGTATTTTTCAAAACCTACGGCAATGGCCAGCTATCTTCCATTTCGTTTCGGGGTACATCAGCATCTCATACACAGGTATTGTGGCATGGTTTGCCCTCCAATTCGCCCACGCTTGGTCAAAGTGACTTTTCGTTATGGCCTGTCTGGCTGTTGGATGGGCTGGGTGTCCAGGCGGGTAGTGCCGGTGCCTTGTATGGATCCGGATCTATAGGAGGAACCGTTTTTATTGATCATTTTGAAAAAAGCAGAGAAAAACCACCTGCGGCCGTGGTACATGCCAGTGCCGGGAGCTTTGGCCAGTGGTTTGGAGGTGTAAAAACCCGCTATCAGCGTGGTAGGTGGTCAGGGGGTTCCAGATTGTTTTATAGCGGACTGGAAAATGACTTCCCCATCCGGCTGCCGGGTACGTCACGTATCATTCGCCAGCAAAATGCACAGAGCCTGTCCTATGGGGCTAAACAACGCATCCAATACCAGGGTAACCGTCAGCGATGGTCACTGGATGCCATCTATGTTTTTAATGACCGGCACATACAACCTTCATATACCAGTCAAGCTGTTTCCAACACCTTACAAAGTGAAAACATACGATTGGCAATGGAGCATGTCCGGGATATGAGGCAGGGCTCCGTTACCAGTACGGTTGGATACCTGTCGGATCAGACAAACTACAACCAGGGAAGTATCACGACCAGCCACCAATATTCCTTTTTGCACCGCTACGAATATACCCCTGCAAAGCATTTTCACCTTCAGTCGGGTATTCAGGCCAATCAGGCCCGTGCGGTATCGGATCATTTTACTGGCCAAAACACCCTGTCAAATCTGGATGTGTTCCAATCGCTCCTTTGGAGGGTTCAGGGATGGTCACTGTCGGGCACACTGCGAAAATCGTTTTCGTCTCGGGTTGCTTCGCCGCTTACTTTTTCGGCCGGGTTTGATCATCATTGGAAATGGGCTGAAGCAAATAACCTGAACTGGACAGGGCAGTTTTCGACTGGTTTTCGGGTACCTACGCTCAATGACTTGTACTGGGTACCCGGCGGAAATCCGTTACTACGGCCTGAAA
>Ga0224501_10000446_pt1 | contig 32912 bp, 25 predicted proteins | sample SF_Oct11_sed_USG_4_FD_169105 | JGI IMG/M metagenome (GOLD analysis project Ga0224501, IMG submission 169105) | Sediment microbial communities from San Francisco Bay, California, United States - SF_Oct11_sed_USGS_8_1 | ecosystem: Environmental > Aquatic > Marine > Sediment | place: USA... | reverse complement strand
ACGCCAAGGAGCGGATGGTGCGCACCTCCCATTTTCTGCGCTTCTTCCACACTAGCAACCAGGGAGTGCGGGGTCATCCAAACGGCAAGACACAGTAATAGACTGACCAGCATCCACAGCATCGGTTTGCGATATTGCGTTTCCGATCCTGGGATCCGATAGGTAATCCCCAACCAGAAATAATAGTTTGACCCGAGGAACAAGACTCCGATCAGCATGGCCTGAATAATGAAAAGCCAGGACAGAAAACCTCCCATGAGCGTGATGCCCATCTGTTGGTTATACTGATAGATTTCCCGCATCAACCAGTAACCGGCAAAGGGCAACGCCAGGAGACCGAACACGCCGATAAAGTTACCGACATACCCCATCCAATCATAATGTTCCCGGTCTTCTTTGTATTTGGCCGACAGGTACCGCACTCCCGCATAGGCGCCACAGATATACCCACCGAGAACGACGTTCGCGATCAATCGATGGATGTTGATCGGCCACCATGTGGGATTCCAGGTCGCAGCCCATGCACGTTCGAACGCTGTTCCGTCGGAAATCACCACCGGACTTGATTGAAATGTTGCCCACGCATTGGGCACGATCATAATAAATAACGCAAAGAAATTGAGGAGGAAGCCCAGAAAGACGTGCAGGGTTTTCTTACGTCCACCTTGCATGGCGTCCCAGCCATACCAATAGAGATAGAGCGTTGCAGTCTCAAACAGGAACAGCAGGCAATAGAGGAGAAATGACGGGAAGAAGATATCCGTCAAATAATTCATCAGCTTGGGATAAAACGCCACTAATAAAAACAACAGAATGCCACCGAACAGTGCGGTAGTCGCATAGGCTGACGTAAGAAGCTTGGTGAACTCCTTGGCAAGTTTTTCGTAGCGAGGCTCACCGCCTCTCCACGCAATGACCTCACACAACCACGCAAAAATAGGCACTCCCAACACAAATCCCGCAAGGAGAAGATGCAATTGAGCGACAATCCAGACAAGATTCCGACTGCCGATATACGGAATATCACGATACTCCGTTGGCCCGGCTGCGGTTCCCTCCCCCGCAATACCCAGTGAGGGCAGAGCCAGCATCCCTGCCATGAGCAAGAACCCCGTCAACCACCTCACTTGCCCCTGATCGGCCCGAAGAGCTTGTCGAATCGTTCCAACCCCCTGTCGTATGACACTCACCTCTTCACCTCGCAAGTTACTATTCCGTGACGGCCGGTGAACCTTCGGTCTTTTGGCTCTTAACCTTTCCTCCGCCCTTTCCTTTACCATTTTCCGTTGCGGTTTTTCCAGGTTCCTTGCTCTGTTCTACCGCAAGAACCAACGCCTCAAGTTTCGCAATTTCCTCTTCATTTTGGGACAAGACGTCAATCGGTTTGAAGGGAGGCTCTGCTTTGACTTGCTCTTGTGCACAGCATTCATGAGGATGCGGTGTCGTAACAGGGAGTACGGCCCAAAACAGAAGGGCGAGGACGACACCCGTGCCCGTTATCGCAGTCATAAACATCGCCTGGTCGCTTGGCACACGCATCAGGTCCCAGCGGGTGATCAAGGCTTGGTAATTATCCGACAACGGAGGCGCAACATTGGCAATGTCACGAATGATTCGCCCGATCCAAGAGATCCCAACGGTCAACAGTACGGCTAAAACCATAAAGGAGACCGTCCCCCAAATCGTGACTTCAAGGCCGATCCTCTCCGCAATTGGGAGTCCCGTGTTGAACACAAGCCTCAAGCTCTCCATTTGGGAGAGCGAATGAGAAGTTGAGACAGCAACCTCGGTGACAAGACTCACCACAAACCATAACGCCGGCAAAAAGAACGCACCGACCACGGCCGATTTCCACCAGAGTTTGAAACCTAGACCTTCAGGCGGCTCTTTCCTAAACCGTTCAAGAAAATAGGTCCTCGCAACTATGCCAAATGCCCAGATGTCGATGGGGATAGCCAAAAGAAATAAAAGAGGCAGCCCGATCCCTTCGCCGAAATGACCTTCGAGACCAACAGCAATAAGAGGAACGCCAAAAATTGTGAAGGGGCTGCCTAACAACATGAGGAATGCCAGACCGATCCTCCCCTCCAACTCCAGCCATCCGAGCGCAAACGCGAGTACGGCGAATGCCAGCTTAATCGGCAGACCCGTCCAACATGTCGGCCATAACACTCCAAGGCCTATCATCGTGGGTGACATGGAATCGCGTTCGTTAGCCATGTGCAATCATTCCGGCGTCGTGGGTCCGGCCTTAATCCAGGAATTCTCGGTTAATGACGGAAGAGACGGTAAATATGGCGATGACCGCCATGATAAAAATCCAGCTGATCAACGCCACCGGCCGTTTAAAAATATTCCGCTCAGGGTCCTTATCGAAAAATGGAAGCGCAACAAGCAGAGCCATGAACAACACAGGCAATGCGACGGCCCCCATAAACTGCCCGAACTCTCCTGCAAACATCTTGAGCCGCAGCAACTGGAAATAAAAGAGAAAGTACCACTCGGGCTCCGGATGATACTCTCCGGGATCAGGGGTGGCCTCCTCCAGTAGCACTACCGGCTCCCAGAAGGCCAGGCCACAGATCGTAAGAAAGACGGCGGCCATTCCCACCATGTCCTTCCAAATTTGCCGTGGGAAAAAGTAGTCGGTCTTGGCCTTGATCTCCTCCGGTGTTCCCTGAAACGGTCCGGCCGGTGCGGCGACACGAAACAGGAAGAGATGCAACCCCGCGAGGGCCATCAGAGCAGCGGGAAGAATCATTACATGGATCACGAAGAATCGACTCAGCGTCATTTGGCCGGGAGTCGGCCCACCCTTGAGAAACCGGGCCAGAAAGTCGCCGAACAGCGGCACCTTATCCACCATTTCCACGCCCACGGTCGTGGCCCAATAGGCCCGCTGATCCCAAGGCAACAAATACCCCGTAAATCCAAAACCAATGACAATCCCAAAGAGCGCGAGCCCAACCAGCCACAGCAACTCACGGGGCGGCTTGTAGGCTCCCCAGAGAAACACCTGGGACATGTGGGCGATGACGCAGACCACCATCGCGCTGGATCCCCAAAAGTGATATCCCAGCAAAAACCACCCGTAATCGACATCATGAATAATGTATTGCGTGCTCGCGTAAGCATGGTCCGCCGTCGGCACATAGTAGAACATGAGCAAGATGCCGGTCAGGGCCTGCATGCCGAAAATAAAGAGGAGGATCGAGCCGAACACATAGGCCCACCGGGATCCTCCCGGGATCGGCTCGTTCAGCATCTTGGCCTGGATTTCTTTCAGGCCAACGCGGGCATCCAGAAAGTCGACGATCTTCTCGATCGTAGTTGACGGCTCGTTTGAAACAGTCGGCTGTTGCATTTAAATGATCCGGATTTGATTCTTAATGCCGGCCTTAAATTCCATATCAATAATTTCGACTTCCCCGCTCGCTGAGACTCTGATCGGCAACGCATCAAGCGCGCGGGGCGCCGGCCCATCGAGTATTTTCCCCGTTGCATCATAAATACTCAGATGACAGGGACAAAGAAACACTTGCCCTAAGGTCTTATGCTTGCGCCATTTAAACGCACAACCTAAATGGGGGCACTTTCCGGAAAAGGCAATATAGGGGAATTCCTTTTTGTTCGTCCAAATAACTTTTCCCGACGCGTCATGAAAATCTTGATCCTTATCCTCGTAAAATTTTTCCAGCACCTCGGAGCTCGCCTTGAGGATCCAGACAGATTTTTCGACATCAGCCTCCGGCATGTAGGCTTCCTTGACCTTCTTGTTATACTGGAATTGTGTCCCCACATCATCTTGCTTGATCTTGGAGACATTCCCCACCTGAATCCAGCCGTTGTCAAACGGAGCATACATGGGCTTCATGATGAACCGCAAAATCGGATAGGCGATGGGTAGACCGATCAGAAAGCCGATCACATGGGTAAAATTCATGAAGAACGTCCGACGCTTGACGTCTTTTTCAAGGTCGGGGAAGGGGACAAGGATTTCACCAGGGACCACGTCGAGACGGTCTTCAAGATGCGAAATTTCCACCTCATGGGTCGTGACATAATCGTCGCGCTTGAAGGGAGGCAACGCGACAATCTCGGCAGAGGGGACATGCAAGGAGACGAGATCGACTGCCACCTCTTGCACCATCGCCATCATGACTTGGCGCTCACCGCTTCCATTCATGGACACCACAATGTGGCTGATCTCATGGGACAGCGGATCAAGGATGACTTTCGACACTTCACCGATATCGCAATCGGTACAACGGACCTTTGATTTCAACTTCGGTTGCAACATCACTTCTTCTTAATCGGCTTCGGAGTGGCAACAGACGTATTCTTGAATTCTGAGAGCCATGTGGCCAAGGCGACGACTTCCGAGTCGCTCATCACGTCCTTAAACTTGTCGGGCATCCGGCCCTTTTCCCACTCCTTCTCAAATCCTTCAGCCATAAAGCTCTTGGGGTCGAGAATCTTGAGCTTGATCTCCTCCATCGTCAGGAGCGATCCGATATTATCCAGTTCTGGACCGCGCTTCTTGCCCCCCTCACCCCGAATTTTATGGCAGTTGTAGCATTCCTGCAGCTGCCATTGCTCCTCGCCGAGCTTCATAATATCTCCGCCGCCGCCCTCGCCTCCACCGCCGGTAGCAGGCGCAACACTGGCGACTGCGGCTGCTGCTGCGACGGCAGATTGATCGCCGCCCAAATTTTTCATGCGCTCGGCGAGAGCCTTTCCCTTCTCATCAAGTTCTTTAATTCGATTGGTAATTTCCTCGGCGTTCCACGGATCAAGCGGATTCTCTTTCCCGTTAAGTACCTTGGCAATCTTCTCCTGCTCGTCTCCGGTTTCAAACTGCGGCCAGAGAGATGCGGCTGCTCCGTAGCCCAAACCGACGAGGCAAAAAAACCCGATGACGGAAATCAATCCGACCACGCCACTCGGGGGAGTGGTATGCGGAACATCCAACAAGAGAAATACGAAGGTGCCGGTCAAGGCGAACACGATGAACATCGTCTGGAAAACCGGCGGGAATCCCATCGCCATCGATGTGAACCAGAAGCCGGCAGCGGCCACAAGGCCGATGAGGACTTTGACAATCACTTTCCCCATAACAACTCCTCTGTTGTGCCGACACGGCACCGGATGCGCACAAATGAATGACCCCGACCGGGCCGACTCTTACTTGTTTCCGGCGTGGACAGGCACTCCTTCCGGCTCGCGTTCTTTCAATACCACGGACCGGAGGGCAATAAAAATCGCCGCGCTGACAATCACGAAAAAGACCAGTGCGATTCCGGTAATCAACCACGCTGAGGACGAGAGCGTCGGCGTGAATGATTCGGCCGTAAAATCCGGAATCAAGTTATAGCTATGGAAAAACTTGCGCAACAACGACCGAACGGCGCCCATCAACCCCATAGCCCAGATAGAGGTGAAGGCCAGGAAAATGAGGAGAAATTGCGACACCCCGTCGATCTTCCCCCAAACAATCGTCCCTTGGCGTATGACCCTCCCGTAGAGGACGTAATTCACCACGGTCACAAACACCAATGAGAAAATTGCCCCAAGTTTGGTCGGCATCTTTCCGAGAATTTCCCACGCTTCGGGCAATTGCAACTCTTCCGTCAATCTGCCTTCCGTGGCTGCAAAGCCGTTTGGAATAACCCAGATTGCGGTACTCACCACGACCATCAAGAAGGTGACCTTCATGATGGTTTCCACGGAAACCGTCAGGGGAATAAATCGCCCAAAGATAAAGGGGCTCAACACAAACGGCACAAGGAAGGCCAGAGACATCGGCTCAGGGATCCAGTACTCCGTAAACACGGCGACCATGACCACCGGAGACAACACCATCACGATCGGAGCCAATATGGTCATCCTGACGTTCTCAATCCCTTCGATGCGACGCAGATTGAGCCAGACATAATAGTTGCATCCCAAGAACATCACCCCGATGACCGCACCCTGCATCTCGAAAAACATCGAGAGCTGATCAGCCATCATGTAGGGGCAAAACGAAAAGTCGTAGTCGCACATTTCATAGGCCAACAACAGTCCGGTAAACGGTTGAAGGAGCATCGCGCCCACGGCAATCAAGTTACCGACAAACCCCATCCAATCGTAATACGCACGCTCCTCGGAGTTTTTTGCCCCCATATACATGTAGGCGGCAATCAGGCCCACGACAAACCCGCCGAAGGCCACGTTCCCGTCGATCCGATGGAGATTGAGCGGCATCCAACTGACGTTGGCGATTTTGTCCCACAAACTTGCCGCGGCAAGCGCCTCCGCAGCCGAGATCCCTTCGACCTGTACCGGTGTGTTCATAAAGGATGTCGGGCCGTTGACCACAAACATTGTGGCCATGCAGAGGAAATTGAGCAGTACGCCAAGAGCAATGTGCCGCCCCTTCTTCTCTCCCTTCCAGGCATCCCATGTGTAGAAATAGGCATACAACACAATGGTTCCCACGATGAACAGGAGGGGATAAATCACCGCAAATACCATATAGAACTGATTGACAAACCAGGTCGTAAATTGCGGATAAGTGGCCAGTAGGACAAAAATGAACAACCCACCGGTCAGCGCGGTCATACTAAAGAGGATCACCGTGATCTTCGTGACCTCCTTCGCCATACGATCATACCGTGGATCCTGCTTGCGGAACCCCAACCATTCCGCCATCACGACGAAAATAGGAGCCCCGAGTATGAACGCCCCCAATAATGTGTGCAGCTGAGCAACAATCCAGACCGCCGTCCGGTTGCCCGTATACGGAAACTGCACCGCAGGCGATCCGGGCGCCTGCGCATAGACGCTGGAGACGCCCGCCACACACAGTGCGAGAAACGCCATCACCCCTATAAGATTACGTGGCGGTATATTCATAGTCCCTCAACGCCCCACTCTTCCAAGATTCAACCAAGACTCACCATTGACTCTTGCCGAAGTGAACTCTTGCGAGATCGATCTCTACCCCTCACAATATTCGACGCACAACACTTCCCCAAACGTGTGCCGAACAATACCACATATCATCGGTCACCTGGCTACCAGGTAAACCCTGAATTTTCTCTCTCACCCGACACTGGGATGCCCATGCAATCCGTCATGGTTTCCGATGGAACACCCGGCAACCCGCTCCATCCGGTTAACCCCACGCCTAGCGGCCGTCTCCCGCCGTCACAGCGACAGCATCCATCGCAACCCATTGCCTCTGCCCCGCATCCCAGGCTTTCCCCTTCAATGCAAAGCTGCGCTCAAACAGCACCAGCCTCCAGATATCTTCCTCTGACAACTTACTCTTCCAGCCCTTCATTCTCGTATTCGGCACACCTTCGGCAATACGCCAGAACCAGACGGAGTCGGAATACAATTCCATGCGCTCGCGGTTTCGGAAATCCGTCGCCCCCGCCTTTACAGGTTTCCCGTCCTTCCCATGACACTTGGCGCAATTGACATCGGGATTTGCCTCGCCGTCATAGAGCTTGCGCCCCTCCTCCAGCTTCTCGACATCCCCCCACCACTTTACCGGCATATGTTTATCGACATATTCTGCAGGAGCTGGAGGCGGAGGCACGATCGGCCCTTCATTCTGCCCCTCACAGCCGGCCAACCATCCGCTCCCCAACACAAGACCGATAACCGTCACGCCGATCGATCGAACCGACATCCACTCGAATCTCACAGGCTCTCACGCCCCTTCGATTAACGTTTCAGGCATTATGGGCGCACAGGCGCATGCCACACCAAAAATAAAAAACGCTTCTACGTGGATGACGCCATCCCTGTAAAAGCGTTCCCAATTACGATACCCTCAATTGGCCTGCGCACGGGACCCCGCCCACACTTTGACTGATCTCACGAGGAGCACCTCGACTTCAAAGATCGTCATCGGTGATTACGACTTCCTTTTCCCCTGCGATTTTCCCTTTGCCCGTTCACGCTTTTGCTGTGAACGGATGACCTTCATCCCGACAACCCCCCCGGCCCCCGCAACTACGACCCCGATGCCGACCCAAAGCCACAGAGGAGGATCATCCGCTTCGCAACCTGTGCCAAAGCTCACTCGTATTTTCCGCTCTGACTCAAGATCTTTTGGATCAAACTCGACCTTACGGTGCTGCTGCTCCCCCTCGGCCTCCACTAAAATCGGATCGCCGAGGTTCTCATTATGGAGATGAAACGTCGCTTTGTAATATCCGTAATTGTCGGTCCTAACAACCTGTCCGGACGGAATCTTCGTATCTTTTACGAGAACATCGACATTGGCGACGGCCTTCCCGTCAGCCCCACAGACGTACCCTTCAACCGCAAACCGGTGATCGGCTTCATGTGTGGCCGTCACCTCCGAAGGAAGCACACCACCCAAAAGCGCACAGCACGCACTCGTGGCCAGCCAGATTCTACCTATCTGTCTCGTTGTAAACTGAGCCACATTCTTGCCGGTCGCCAGAGACTCGAACATTCTCCCAAACATCACGCCCACTACGGCGAGCGCCTTATTTTGGGCGGGGTTTTGTAGCATAACCCCCCGTTTTTGTCAATGATACTGAGAACTGAATTTGCGAGATATTGAGAAAGAGACAGGCCCATTCAGAGGCAAGAGCACCGATAGGCAAACACATACGGCGAGAGAGATTCCGGCCACCCACCGATTGCAAGAAATGCATGTATGCACATAGACAACTAGAGCAATCCGCGACTGCGTGCGTCCTCCTCTACCCGCTGTGCTTCGGCCCGTCGCTCCGATTCTTTTTTGGACACCCATGCCTCCCACGACTTACCATTCGCCGTATCCTCGCCCGTAAAGGCAATGGATGCTATCGTCGAATAGGGAATGGTTCGAGACACAGATTCGTCCTCCGGAAAGAACTCAACGGAGGGACACTCGCCTTTCACATGCCGGTTGAAGAGGTACCCGACAAGGACTTCACCGGAGGCAAGCCCCAAGGTCACATCACCTCGGTAATCAAAGGCCAAGTCGACGGCTTCCTCCAGCTCAGCGGAAGACGCCGGTCTAAATACCCGTCCCTCGAGTGAGTCCGTATGATCAGCACCTTGAGCCGTTGAGTCCGTCATAATCGTGAACGTCTTTCACACGGTCTCCGCACATGAGACCGCCATAGAAATTACACCCACCCCAAAGTCCACAAATAGCGCATGAGGTGACTACCGGGAAGTCGGCAGCATGGTCAACTTCGCCGTGCGTGCAAAGCCTGACACCGTACCGAACGTATCGCTTACCGCCGAAGCTTCATACCCACAATGCACCATACATTCGGCACATTTCTCATTCTTACTTGTTCCATAGTCCTGCCACTCGGTGGTATCCAGCAATTCGCGGAAGGTTTTTGCATATCCTTCCTGCAGGAGATAACACGGTCGCTGCCAGCCGAAGACATTATAGGTCGGGTTTCCCCATGGCGTGCACTGATATTCCCTCTTTCCCATTAAGAAATCCAAAAACAACGGGGACTGATTGAACTTCCACGACCCCTTTGGATTACTGAGTATCCTGGAAAACAGTTCTTTCGTCCGAGACTTCTTCAAAAAATGTTGCTGGTCAGGAGCTTTGTGATAGCTATAGCCCGGCGAAATCATCATACCTTCGACACCGAGAGCCATCATCTCATCGAAAAACTTCCGCACCCGATCCGGATTCGCATCGTCAAAGAGCGTCGTATTCGTCGTCACACGATGCCCCAACTTCAAGGCCTCCTTGATCGCCCTCACTGCGACCTCGTACACCCCGTCTCGACACACGGCCAAATCGTGTTCGTTCTTCAGCCCGTCCATATGCACACTAAAGGTCAAGTACTGCGACGGGGTAAACTCCTTGAGTTTACGCTCCATCAAAATCGCGTTGGTACAGACATAGAGATACCGCTTCTGCGCCACCAACCCCTCAACGATCCGTCCGATTTCCGGATGGATCAGCGGCTCACCGCCGGGGATGGCCACGATCGGCGCACCACATTCCTCCGCTGCGTCCCAGCATTGCTCCGGCGTCAACCGCTTATCAAGAATGTGGTCAGGATATTGAATTTTTCCACAGCCAGCACAAGCCAGATTACAACGGAACAGCGGTTCAAGCATCAGGACCAACGGATACCGCTTAACGCCTCTGAGCTTATTCGAGAGAACATAGCTGGCGACACTATACATCTGAGATACGGGGACGGCCATTCCGCACTCCTTCCGATCAGTCCGTAAAAGAAACAAGGGAGGTCAACCGCTCTGCACGGAAACCCACAAATCGTCGGATTTTAACACTCCCTTCAATACGCGTCAATTTGCCTGTTGACATGTGCTGTGAAGCGCCGGAAGACGACCATGAGCCCAGCAAGGAGGTGCATCTAACTGCTGAAATAAGCCGAGACCCCGAAGAGCAAGTAGCAACCCGTGGCACACTGGCTTCCTCATTCGAACGCAGGTTGCTGCTTACAAGCGCAAATGGATCTTGAGGCTGGTCACGGCCTAGAACTGAATACCCGCGAAGTTCTCGAACGCGCGATCATTCGACTAAATCCCGTCACGTTCTTCAGCAAGGCCTAGTGCGACAAGGAGGACTTCGTTTGAATCGATAGCATCAATTACTCAGAAGTCAGCAACAGGAAGGTACGGTGCAATGCACTCAAACAGAACGACCTCCACCGACGTCAGCAGAAGCGTCAACAGCAAACCAAGCTCATTCGCGGCTCCCCCGCCTGCCTGTCCGGGGCACAGAAAGCAGGACGTTCTGAATTCCTGCGGGCTACTGTTCGATTTATGCATCAAGAAAATCAGAACTTCTTCATCCCCTCCTCAGCGGTGCGTGTCAGGTATGTGGTCGAGCACCCCGGTTAGCTCTTTAGGCTTTTTCCAGTAAACAAGGCTAGTACCACTGATACTACGAAGTCCATAGCCTTCTCGCTGCTCCAGCACATCAAGCGCTCTCGTGACATCTTCCCAGACCCCGTAATCGTGCCAGATCACTACCCCGCCCACACTTGTCATTTCCATGGCAGCTCGGGTGTCAGACATCACATAGTCATAACTGTGAGAGCCGTCCACAAAGACCAGCGAACAAGAGTTTTTATACGGCGTGTAATCAAATGCCGCTGAGTCGCCAAACAATTGATGAATCTTTCCAACGACGGCAGGATAAGTCACTCGGTGTCTTTCGTATCGCGATCCTGATTTCGGCTTGTCGACCATGTGCTCCTCACCTTTTGCGAGAGAAAACACGGTCTCACGGTCGGGAAGTAAGTCGAGCGTATATATCGTGCATTGTGCTGGTGCATTCAGCGCGAGATTCAGTGTCGTTCGACCATCAAACGTCCCGATCTCAAACAGGTTAGTATTGTCTCTACAGTCAGCAGCGAGTGCAGACAGAATGCCAAGTTCACTGATCCGTACATTCCCATTTTCCTTCTCATGCTCCCAAATCTTAATAGAGCGTCGTGTAGTGCAGTCTTTCCACGAAATTTCGGGTAGTTGAGTATGCTGAAGAAACCGATCTGGCTTGCCCTTGATATGCCTAAGAAACCTCCGCCAATGGCGCGAGAGTCCAGAGAGAGGCAGATAGATACGTGTGGCGTAATAACCCCAGTATAATTGTTTCGCTAGAATTCGATCCATGGCGAAGTCTACAGCATCAGAGTGCGTCTACGATACCTACTGCCTTGATAGCTGGATACAGCCCGTGCTAATCCTTTCAGGATTGAGAAAGAAAAATCCAAAGTCAGAAATTAGGGTCAGCGTGAAACTTCTGACGACACCTACGTCCCTGACTTTTGCAATATTCTATGAACGAGTTATGCAGCCGTTCACTCCGCATTCAAATTCTTTAAGATTTTCTTCGCTAATGGGTCTCTGATCTCGGTATGCCGCGGGACCGCTTCCACAACCCCGGTTCGGATTGATCCAAAAAGAGGAGAGTAGGACGCACCTTCCCGTTTCAAATAGCAGCTGGTGATCCGCAATTTGCGCTCTAAGTCTCGCCGTTTCACCCGATCAGTACCTTGTCCTGGATGGCGTCTTCAGACAGCCCGCGAAGGATGTCCGCCTTGCGGTCTTCGAGAATCAATTCAATAGCCTGCCGCAGGCTATCCTTGGCTTCTTCAATCGTTTCTCCTTGCCCGTTGGCGCCGGGAATCTCAGACAAATGGCTCAGTAGCCTCCCTCAGGTGCCGGTTCAATAATTGCCGTGAACTCAGCCTTCATTAAGGCTCCTTTCCATCATTGATCGAACGACGGATTATCTCGTTGTGTACAAAAATCCGTGGGCATCCCAAAGCAGTATAAGTCCACGCCGATTTCCTCGCAATAGAACTCGCACGATAAGATACAGTACGATGAACGGGTCAACCGAAGAACAATACACCGGAGGGGTTTATCTGTCGGCAGTGATGATGTTTGCCCTTCGACAGGCTTAGGACAAAGTTCGCCGAAAGGCGAACTTTGGAGGCGCCGAGCGGGTTCGAACCGCTGCATCGCAGTTTTGCAGACTGCTCCCTTACCACTTGGGTACGGCGCCTCAGGGAGCGGCATTATAGTCGGTTCCTTTTTGCAAACACAACCTGCACTCCATGAAAAGCTTATTCGCTATTGACCAAGCTTAGTGCCTTAGATTACCCGCTTCCGAGCGGCGGCTTATGGGGCGGTACTATCCCGTTGCTTCTCAGCAGCAGCCCGTACAGGATCAGCATGGCAATCCCGAAGTGATGAAAACTCTTCAGCGCTTCCCATCGGGCCGAGCCCACCACTTCATAATTCAGCACCATCGTGAGGAGAATGTAGCCGGCCAACATGGCATAGCCCGTGCGACCTAAACTGCCTGCGGCTGCCACGACGACACAGGCCGCCGGGATCATCCACACTAAGTGCTGAGGCCAGGTGATGGGGGAAAAGAAAAGGGCCAGCATCAACGTCCCAGCACAATCTCGCGCCCATGATGGATCACCAGGCCCTTGAAACGCCCGCCGACTGGACCAGGCAAATGCGCCAAGCAAACCAAACGCCGCAACCCCGACGATTCCGTTCGCAACAGAAGGCGGTAAATCCAGCACCGGCTTGTAGTATCTGCGATCGACTTGCACAAGCCGATGTGTGGGTGGATAGGTCACCAGATACCGAAGCATCGTATGCCGCAATGAGACGTTGAGTTTTTGCAGTTCATTTTCTTGCCGGCCTTCCACCTGACGATCGAGTACGGACAAGACGGCGTTTTGCGTCCATTCCACGTGATGGGCCCACCAACTTGCGGGCCCCATGTACAAGATGGGCAAGAGAATCCATAGGACAACGGCCAATACCGTGTAACACGCCAGCCGCCATTGTCGCTTCCACAGGAACAACAGCACGAAAAGTCCCGGGGTAATCTTGAGCACAATACCAAGCCCGACCAACGCCGCCCCCAGCCGTTCCCTCCCGACCCATATCGCATAGATCCCGCCGGTCAGAATGCCCAGCAACATGAGATGCGGGCCGCCGTCGTCGAGATCTCTCAAAACGAATTGCAGGGTCAACGCACCGGCGCCCACACCGACCAACAAAGCGCTCCAATGTTTTGACGTTGAGGCGCCGCACAGCATGCGATGAAACAGCATTGTTGTCAGCACCAAACAGCCGGCGGCGACGGCATATCGCAAAGCCAGGCTGGGGTTCCGCTCAAGCATCAGCAAGGGTGCAAAGTACATGCCGGTGGTCGGCAAATACATGTAACAGTAATCGTTGGCGTAGAGATACTCTCCTGAAAGGAAGCGTCTGCCGATCTCGCGATGGATATCGATGTCTCGGAAGTGAAACGATCGCCCGAACGAGATGATATAGCCATGCGCCATCGCGGCGATCACGAGACCGACCTTAGTGAGTCGGGTCACAAGAGGAGATCTAAACAATTCACCGATCAAAAGACTCATGGGAGGCCGATTCTTATATCTGAAATCCCGGATACATTATCCGCGAAGCTCTGACGCTGTTTCGAGAAGGGGGAACCGATGAAGCAAGCAGGCGACCGGAAGTGTATCTCTTAATGCGATACGTATCAGTGAGGCAATACAGGAATCTCTTTCCCAAGAGTTGAAGGCTGACCCGAATCTGCTGCGACCGATTCCCACTCCTGCGACTCTACAGATGGAACCGACGCCCCATTCCCCTCGGCCTCTTTTTCCTTGGCCAGAAGTTCAACTTCCTGGATCAGCGTATCCATCAATTCTTCCATGGGAACCTTTCGAACAAGCTTCCCTTTCTTGAACAAAATACCTTTCCCTTCCCCTCCGGCAATACCGATATCGGCTTCCTTGCCCTCGCCGATGCCGTTGACGACGCACCCGAGCACCGACACGTTTAACGGGGTTTTAATATGCCCGAGCTTCTTCTCCAGCTCATTGGCCATGCGGACGACATCGATTTCCACCCGCCCACAAGTCGGGCAGGCGATCACGTTGATCCCGCGATGACGCAATTCAAGCGATTTCAGAATCTCATATCCGACCTTGACTTCTTCCACCGGATCGGCGGCCAGTGACACCCGCAAGGTATCCCCGATGCCATTGGCAAGCAAATACCCTAGCCCCATCGCCGACTTGACCGCCCCGGTCATTGCCGTTCCTGCTTCCGTAATACCAATATGAATGGGATAGTCCGACTGATGGGCGAAAAGCCAGTAGGCATCGATCGCATGGTGTACATCCGACGCCTTGAGCGACACTTTGAGATTGGTAAACCCGACATCCTCAAGCGCATGCACGGCATTCAGCGCCGATTCAGCAAGGGCTTCCGGTGTAGGCCATCCGTATTTGTCCAACAGATGCCGTTCAAGCGACCCTCCGTTGACACCCACACGGATCGGAATGCCGCGGTCGTTGACCGCCTTGATCACTTCTTCGACCTTCCACCAGGCCCCGATATTGCCGGGATTGATACGCACACAGTCGACGATCGCAGCAGCTTTCAAGGCCAACCGATGATCGAAATGAATATCCGCAATCAGCGGAACCGTCATCGCGGCTTTGATCTTCGGCAAGGCGGCAGCAGCTTCTTCATCGGGCACGGCAACACGAATAAGCTCACAGCCTGCGGTTTCCAGCTGTCGAATCTGCTCGACCGTGGCGGCCACATCCCGCGTGTCGGTCGAACACATCGACTGCACGGACACCGGAGCATCGCCGCCGATCTTGACGGTCCCGACTTGGATCTGTCGCGTCTTACGCCGTGTGATATGCATTCGCTTCCGCTCGCCTCACCCCTTCGATCAGCTGCCTTGTTCGTCTCCATGAGGAAGATGTCCGTCCGACGCCACACCGGTAAACCGGTTTTCCGTCGTCACCGCACCGCTGACCAGATCTTTTACGCTTTGATAGATACCTTCGGCTGTCAGCCCATACCGTTCACGGAGCAGGTCCTGAGGCCCTTGCTCGATATACCAATCCGGCAGACCAAGCACCTTTGTTGTCACGTTGGTCACACGGGCTTCCGAGAGCGTTTCCAGTACGGCTGAACCAAAGCCGCCCATCTTGCAGCCTTCTTCCACGGTGACCACATAGCGCACTCGTCGCGCCACCTCCGTGATGAGGTCCTGATCGAGCGGCTTGGCAAACCGGGCATTGACCACCGCCGTTGAAATCCCTTCCTGGCTCAAGCGTTCCGCAGCCTGATGCGACTGCCATACCGACACCCCGATTGCGATAATGGCGACATCCGTCCCGTCCTTCAACAATTCGCCCTTTCCGATCGGCAAGGCTTTGGGCGCATCATCCATCGGCACGCCGAGACTGACGCCCCGCGGATACCGCACAGAAATCGGACCATCGTGATCGACGGACGTTTTGATCATATGCTGCAATTCGTTTTCGTCTTTCGGCGCCATAACGACCATGTTGGGCACATGACGGAGGTAGGCATAATCGAACGCACCGTGGTGCGTCGTCCCATCTTCGGCTACAAGTCCACCGCGGTCGATCAGGAACACCACCGGCAGGTTTTGCGTCGCCACATCATGCACCACCTGATCATAGGCACGTTGCAGGAAGGTCGCATACATGGCCACGACCGGCTTGACCCCCTCTGCGGCCAAACCGGCCGCAAAGGTCACTGCATGCTGTTCGGCAATCCCCACGTCGTAGAGACGATCAGGGAATTCTTTTTCGAATCCCGTAAGCCCCGTCCCCTCGCACATCGCCGCAGTGATCGCGACAATACGCTTGTCTTCTCGGGCTAACTTCACGAGGGCATCCATCGCCATTGCCGTATAGGACGGCCGCACCGCCTTCTTGGCCGGAACCCCGGTTTCCCGCACAAACGGCGGACATGCATGGAACCATACGGGATTCTTCATGGCCGGTTCATAGCCGAGCCCTTTTTTCGTGATCACATGGAGCAACACCGGCCCCTTCATCCTCAGGACGTTTTCAATGGTCGGCAGGAGATGCTCGAAGTTGTGCCCATCGATGGGACCGCTGTATTGGAAACCCAATTCTTCGAAGAGCAGCCCGGGGAGAATAACGCCCTTCGCCAACTCTTCCGCTCGACGCGCCAACTTCTGCATATCGGAACCGATGTGGGGGATCTTCCCCAACAACTGCCCGGTCTCTTCGCGCATCCTGCCGTAAAACTCACCCGTAATCGTTCGGCTCAGATACGCGGAAATAGCGCCGACATTCTTGGAGATGGACATTTGATTGTCGTTCAAAATCACCAGAAAGTCTTTGCCCATTCCCCCGGCATGATGAAGGCCCTCAAGCGTCATGCCTGCGGTCATCGCCCCGTCACCCACCACACAGATGATTTTGTTTTTTTGTCTTAATTGCTCGCGCGCTTCGACCAATCCGAACGCGGCCGACACACCGGTACCCGCATGGCCGGCATTGAACGCATCGTACTCACTCTCTTCCCGCTTACAGAATCCGCTTAACCCTCCGTATTGCCGTAGCGTATGGAACCGTTCACGCCTCCCGGTCAGAAGCTTATGCGTATAGCTCTGATTGCTGGTATCCCACACGATCTTATCGCTTGGCGTATCCAGCAGGTAATGCAACGCGACCGTCAACTCCACCACACCCAGATTCGACGCCAAGTGTCCGCCGACCGAAGAAACTGCACTGATAATCTGCTCGCGAATTTCCTGAGACAACGCGGGCAACTGATCAGGAGACACCCGTTTCAAATCAACCGGGCTATTAATGCTTTTCAGAATCGACATAGCATGCTCTCCTTTATATCTACCCACTCAACTGTGTGTAAAAACTTGACCTTTGAGAGGCAACGATCGAGCAGTCACGTATTGAATTGAGTAATCGAGGTGAGTCTCACACAACGCTCTGATCGTGTCAAGCATTTAGCCCCACTTAGGAGGATAGACAGGGAACTGCTTCGGTTCGATATGGTTCGTAATCGGCAAGGGGTTGCCCGCATACCACCTTCATTCAGACGACCCACCAGTCCGATAACTGATGACGAAGAGATGCCGGTTAATAGGGGAAATCAAGTCCGGCAAATATCGCTCCCCCTTCCTTACTGAAACCATAATCGATTCGCCCGACCACATTGGGCCGGATAATCCCGCGGAAACCGATACCCGGCGTAACACGATACTCCTTAAAACTGACATCTTTAAATGAGTTGAACACCTGCCCGGTATCGACAAACGGAGCGATCTCGAAGTCCGCCATCACTCCGGCCAATCGAGTCCTCAGCAAATGGATACGCTCCTCGACGCTGAAGGCGATCAGCTGTTTATCGATGAACCGGTCCACACCGTATCCGCGCAGATTATTCTGCCCTCCCAAAGAGCTTTGCTCATAAAACGGCACATCCGTTCCGATCGTCGCCTGCAAATCCGCACGAATCACCAAGATGGCGCGTTTGGATTCGCTTGCAAACATCTTCTTGACCTCGATGCCGTAACGAGAATAGAGGGGCTGGGCACCTGGCTTGAAGTTATGGTTCATTTCCGCGTAGGCCGTCACGGCGGTCCCGTCGGTCGGCGTGACGAGACTGTTCCTGGTGTCATAGTGAAACGAGATCCGCTCACCAAGGATGGTTGCACCGTCTATTCCCGGGACCAACGCCTTGCTGTTGTGGAACAGTTCCCTGGTAAACGGCAACTCCGTGGCTCCACGACTGATTGCTTCCATATGCCGAAATCGCTGGCTCACGGCGATCTGGGTCACTTCATTGGCATAGACGCCGAACTTCCAATTGGCTCGAGTCTCCGACGCCGTGTAATTACTCTCATGGCCGAGCGGGGTCTCCGGACCGATGCCAAAAAACCGGACCGTCGCGTTCTTGAAATGCGATGCGCTGACCCCGATGCTGTAGCGGCCGTTACTGAACCCGGGATCCACATAGCTGAGCAGAAACCGCCGTTCGATCTTCTCGGACCAAGAGGCGATGCCTCTGAGCTGCTTCCCGCCCGGCTCATAGTGGAACAAATTCAGGGTGCCGCGTGTGCCGACGATGCTATTGTAGATCACCATCGGCGCGACCAAATGTTTCAGCTCTCCGTCCTCCCCGGTAATCAGGGCCGGCAGAATCAGACCGAAATCGTTGCCGTCGTTCTTGCTGGAACTGATGGCGGGAATGGGGAAATACTCGACATCCGCCTGCGCGGAATCCTGAGGAAGAAGCCCGGTCGTCCCCAGCAGCAGACACACCACTATGACGACAACGCGATGCACGAACGATCTCGAACCTTCTAGTCGGCGACGTGAGGGAATTGCGTTATGGAGCTTTGATTTTCTCGGACTTTTTGCGGAGCTGCTCGACAAGATCCACATACGACGAAGACCTGATAATTTTTGTAAATTGCCCGCGATAGTTATTGACCAAACTGACGCCGTCTACCACCACGTCATACACACGCCAATCATTCGCCTTATTGATCAATCGATAGTCGAGCGGAATTTCCGCCTTTCCGGACAACACCTTCGTCCTGACTTCCGCATACCCCTTTTCCGTTCGTTCGTTCAAATACTGCACACCCTCGCCGGAATAGGTCTCGATTTTGTCGGCATACGAATTCGTCAACAAGGTGCGAAACAGGGTGACAAACTCCTGTTTCTGTTCGTCCGACAGCGTTTTCCATGGCGCGCCGAGGGCACGACGCGACATTTCTTGGTAGTCAAATCGAGCTTCGACGACCTGCTCAAGCAGCTGTCGGCGTTCTTCGGCCTTTTCCGGCCTTTTCAGCGCATCCTCACCGACAATCCGTAGCACCTCGTTGATCGTCGTTTTCATCGAGTCCGTCGGCGCACCGGCATACCCTGGAGTTGCCGCCACAACCAGCCATAGACCGATCAAAACCGCACATTGAGCCCAAAACACCACAGGCCGACAGATCGGGGCACGGACCACCACGTTGTGATTCTTCACAATCGACGCCATATCCTCATTCCCCTCACGATGCTCACGCTTGACGCCCTATCAGCGAGACCCGCTACTTGACCTTGCCATGCACATATTGGCTGACCAATTCCTCAAGGTCCAGTCCGGACTCAGTATCGCGGATTATACCGCCTGCTTGCAACGGTTCACCGCCGCCGCCGGGAGATAATGCGAGAAACTTCTCACCGATGATCCCCCGAGTCTTGATCGACGCAAAGGTGTCGGTATAGAGCTGCACGCCGTTCTGAACCGCCAAACTGACGATCGCTTGGTCATCTTTTAGCACAATCGACTTCACCCGTCCTACTTCCACACCGGCAATTTCCACAGTCGCACCGGGCTTCAACCCCGATGCTGAATTAAAAGGAGCCTCTACTTCGTAGCGGTCGCCTCCGATCACTTCCAACTTTCCAAGCTTGATCGAGAGATACCCCAAACAAACGACCCCGACCAACACAAACACCCCAACAACTAATTCCATCCTGCCTTTTTCCATGATGACACTCCCCTATCTGACAGAAGGATCCGTCGCCGACGGAATCGTCCCTCCCACTGAAATAAACTCATGTATTTCAGGGTCGGCGGTTCGCTGAAACTCCACAGGCTCAGCCATCGCGGCAATTTTCCCGCCTTTGAGCATGGCCACATAATCGGAAATCCCAAAGATTTCAGGAATCTCATGACTGACCATAATGGCCGTAAACCCAAACTTCTTCTGCATCCCGGTGATGAGGTCATGAATCGATTTTGCCATGAGCGGGTCAAGGCCGGTCGTCGGCTCATCGAACAAAATAATTTCAGGCTGCATGACCAGCGCCCTCGCCAATCCTGCCCGCTTGCGCATACCGCCGCTGAGTTCGGCAGGGAATTTATGGCCCATGCCGGCCAAACCAACCTGCTCTAACTTCTCCTGGACCCGCGTCGTTACCTCGGCGCCCCTCATCCTCAATTTTTCACGCAACGGGAACGCCACGTTTTCAAAGACTGTGAGCGAATCAAACAGAGCCGCCCCCTGAAACAGCATCGCGAACTTCTTGCGGACCTCGTTGAGGGCATGGCCTCGAAGACGTGAGATTTCCGTACCGTCCACCCATACTTCCCCCTCATCAGGCTGCATCAGGCCGATCATGTGCTTCAAGAGCACGCTCTTGCCTTCTCCGCTACGCCCAATGATCGTGGTCAACTTTCCCGGAGGGACAGCAAGATCAACCCCTTGCAGCACCGGCTGTCCTCCCAAAGTCTTTTTCACGCCGACAAGTTTAATCATGTTTAGCCGGTGAGGAGTACGGAGTACGGAGTAAGGGGTAATATTGCCACTGCGAAGCCCTACCGCTTTGCTCTCTTCGCATCACCACCTCACTCTTCACTCTTTACCCCTCACTTCCTAGAGGAGGATCGACGTCAGGAAGTAATCCCATACGAGAATCAGAACCGACGACAACACGACGGCTTCTGTGGTGGCTCTTCCCAATCCTTCCGCACTCATCTTGGTATAGAACCCCTTGTAGGTGCAGACCCAGCTCACGATCAAGCCGAAACTGATGGACTTGAGAATGCCTCCGTAGATATCTTTCCATTCCACCGCCGATTCGATGGAGTTCCAATACGACCCGGCGTTCACACCCAACAGTTCCACCCCTACCAAATGCCCGCCATAAATACCCACGACGTCAAAGATCGCCACCAACAGCGGAACTCCGATCAAACCGGCAACGAGTTTGGGCGCGATCAGATACTGAAGCGGATTGATCGCCATCGTATCGAGCGCATCGATTTGTTCCGTGATGCGCATGATACCGATTTCCGCCGTCATCGCCGACCCGGCTCTTGCCGTCACCATAAGCGCAGCCAACACCGGGCCCAGCTCGCGAATCATGCTGAGCGCCACCGCAGAGCCCAACAGCCCTTCCGAGCCGAATTTCCGAAGCGTATAGTACCCCTGAAGAGCTAAGACCATGCCTGTGAAGGCTGCCGTCAACACTACAACGAATGTCGACTTATACCCGATGAAGTGCATTTGCTTCACAATTTGAGCCGCCCGTAACGGAGGACGGAACAACCAGCCGAATGACGAAAGGACAAAGATCAGCATTCTGCCCATTTCCCCGACGGCGGTGAGCACCCAATGGCCGATTCGCTCAAGTATGGTTGTCATAAGTGTTGGGTCCGATTTGGAGTTTCTATCGCCGATCCCTATCCCTGCGCAAACCGTCGAAAGAAGATCGTCAGATTATGGGCTGCCGCCACGCTCTGACGACGAAGCCGAAACAGCCCCGCCAGACTCGACGGATTTCCGATGACGGCAACCAGCCCCTTGATCCACCCAGTGGGCCTGAGAAAGAGGTTGAAGTCAAGCGGAAGATCTTCATGCAACAGGTCCGACACGGTCCGCACGATCACAAACGGCACACGAGCACGGTGCGCTTCACCCGCCAACGCCGCGCTCTCCATATCCAATCCAATGGCCGCAGCATCGCGTGCAAAACGGAGTTTTTCAGCGGCAGTAGCGACAATACGGCTCGTGGACACGAATCGCCCGACATGGACAGGCTGATCGACTCCCTCTACCAACCCAAGTACGTTCTCCCGCTCTTCTCCCGGCACATCGATTACCGACGATGCCTCCGCGCTCTGCTCTCCCCATGCCACTACCTCGCACCCGACCAGCATCGCCCCGATCTCGGTTGCCACAAGCGCACAGGCGAAACCGGTCGAGACGGCAAGGCTGAACGGTTGATGCGCAAACACTCGGCAGGCAGCCCGGCGTGCCTTTTCCGGCCCTACTCCCGTTTGAACCAACCAATACTCCCGGCTATCTGCGGCATACACTCGTACCGGTATCCCGTCGATGCACCGTGACGCACTCTCCATCTTGAACGCCGCTTGGACGGCACGTACTTCCCAAATGGTCGCAGCGAAAATGGCAATCCGTCGTTCCGGCATCGTGGCCGAAAGAATGCGTGACGCTGTTGAAGAGGCGGAAACTTCGGCGGTCAAGGCTCAGCCCGGTAAGACCCTGCCGTTTGGATTTGGTCGCGCAACTCGTCCGCCCGCATTTTCCCGCGCGACCGGAGGTTGCGATACATCGCAAGCGCCCACAAGGGGAAATACTGGCAGTACCAGTGGTACCGAAGGTAGAACACGCGTGGGAACCCTGTGCCGGTGTGACACACCTCTTCCCATGCACCGTCTTTCATTTGATGACGCAGAAGAAACTGTATACCCCGCGCAACACTGAACGAGTCCGCCATGCCGGCAGACATCAATCCCATCAACGCCCAGGCGGTTTGTGACGGGGTGCTCTCCCCTTTTCCACTATACTCGGCCTCGGCATATGACAAGCACGACTCACCCCAACCGCCATCCTGGTTCTGTTTCGACTCCAACCAGGAAACCGCCCGACGGATGTACGGAGACGAGGGGTCCTCTCCGATGGAACGCAAGCCGGCAAGGACGGACCATGTTCCATAGATATAATTTATTCCCCACCGACCATACCAGCTTCCGTCCGACTCCTGCTCTTTCTTCAAAAAGGCTAAGGCAGGCGCGACGGCAGGATGTGATTGGTCATAGCCCAACATTCCCAACATTTCCAGGCATCGGCCCGCTAAATCGGACGTACTAGGATCCAGCAATGCGCGATGGTCGGCAAATGGAATATAGTTGAAGACGACTCGATTATTATCCTTATCATATGCGCCCCAACCGCCATCCGACCCCTGCATGGCCACGACCCAATCCTTACCACGACGAACCGACTCCTGATGTTCCGCCGCATTCGGCATCTTCAGTTTCGCAAGCGCCATCAGGACGACGGCAGAATCGTCGACATCGGGATAGAGCTCATTCTCAAATTGGAAATACCACCCGCCTGGTTTCGCCGTGGGGGCCGAAACGATCCAGTCTCCCACTCTCTTGGCCTGACGAGAGATGAGGTAGTTTCCGGCCTGTTGCAACGCAGGATGGTCCTGAGGCATTCCCGATTCAATCAGCGCATTCACCAGAAGCGCCGTATCCCATACCGGAGAAAAGCACGGTTGCAGATGAAGCGTCTGGAGACGCTGGCCGTCGACCTGAGCAAAGTCATAGACTTCCAACTCTTCGATTTCGTGCAACGCCTTCACAACCAAGGGGTCATCCGCATCATACCCCAGGCACTGTAGAGCCATGATGGAGTTGGCCATGGCCGGATAGATCGCGCCGAGCCCGCCTGTCCCTTTGATATGCTCCAACATCCAGACCGTCGCCTTATGCAAGGCCTTCTCCCGCAATCTCCGCATAGGCATATGGTCATATACCTTCAAGACGGCATCAAGGACGACGAACAGGTTGTGCGGGGTAAACCAATCCTGATCTTTGTTAAACGGCGGATAGTTCCAGTAACGGATGTCTTTCCGCGGAATATGATAGAGCTCGTCGACGCCCTGTTCGCGGGAGATCCGGCACACCGGCCGATGCGCAAATACAATGAGCAGGGGAATCAGGACAGCGCGTGACCAATAGGAAATGGCATAGATACTGAAATAGAACTTTTTCGGCAACAGCATGATCTCGACAGGCATATGCGGCACGCCTTCCCAATCATACTGATCGAACAGCGCCAACGCGATTTTGGTGAATACATTGGCTTGAACGACCCCGCCCATCGCCAGAATCCGTTCCTTTGCCCGAATCATGAACGGTTCATCAGCGGACACACCGCTCAACTTGAGCGCAAAGTAGGCTTTGACGGATGCGCTGATTTCAGTAGGTCCGCCGTAATAGATCGGCCACCCACCGTCCGGCAGCTGCATGACCTTCAAATACCGAATGGCTTTTTCTTCTCGTTCCGGATCCACACGGTCGAGGAATCGGCGAAGCATCACGTATTCTGACGTCAGCGTCGTGTCCGCCTCCAACTCAGCGACCCAATACCCTTCGTCATGCTGCTGCCCCAAAAACCAGGATTGACTCCTCCTGATCGCATCATCGACCGCATCCGGGTTCGTGACCGCATGAGCGGTCGTCCGCCGAGACACGGGGTCAAGCGCGGGCAAGCCGGTGAGTTTGTCCGAAACAAGTCGAATCGGTGAGGCCTGTGGATGGTCAACAGCAGGACTCAATTCACCTGGGCCGGTTGAAAGGAAACTATCGGAAAGGCGGCTAAACAAATCTCTAATGAGGTTCATGAATTTTTCTGGCTCAAAAACGCGGAGAACCCGCGATCCCATGATCGGCCCACGCCGACCGCCATGACAAGAAAACGCGAATCACTACACCCATTCCAAACTATATTAACTGAGGCGCTTATAACAAAGGCTCAAGAGGTAGTCAAGCAATTGCAAGAAGGAGCCCTCTAGCAATTTGGTATCGTTAGGCAGGCTGCAAATCTCCCAGTCGCACGGATACCAACTTGGACACACCCGGATCTTCCATGGTGACCCCGAACAGGGAATCCGCAATACTCATGGTCCGCTTATTGTGCGTAATAACGAGAAACTGGGCGTCTTGTGCCAACTCCCGCAACACACCGGTGAAGCGACCGATGTTTTCCTCATCCAGCGGCGCATCGATTTCGTCCAAGAGACAGAACGGCGTCGGTCGAATCAAAAAGCTGGCAAACAATAACGCCATAGCAGTCAGTGTTTTCTCTCCGCCCGACAGCATCGTAATGCTTTTCAGTCGCTTACCTGGCGGCTGCGCCACAATGTCGATCCCGGGTTCCTGATTGCTCTCTCCTTCACCGTTTTCGTCGACCGCATCTTCGACCAACCGTAATTCCGCCCGCCCACCCGGGAAAAACTGGATGAAGACCTCACTGAACTTTTGCTGCAGTTCGGCAAACGTGGAGGCAAACATATCTTTCGTGGTGCGGTTGATCCGCTGAATGATTTCCTTCAGCGAGGCGATCGAATTGGAGAGATCCTGTTCCTGAGTCGAGAGAAAGGTATGCCGCTGTTCCAACTCCTGATGTTCGTTGATCGCTGCCAGATTGATGGGGCCCATACGATCCAATCGTTCACGCAATTTCTGAAGTCGCGCCTTCAATTCCTCATCGGCCGTCTCGCCCAGCGGATCGCCGACTTCCTCGGGCCCGCCCTCCGCTGCTGCTCCTTCAACCGGCAAGGACCGTTCCCTGAGCATGGCGGGCTCCAATTGATAGGTACCAGACAAGGTCCCCTCTACGGTCCCCAACTGCGTACGCAACTCCGCCCGTCGCACTTCGACCGCCATCCGGGTATCACGCACCGCCGACATCGCTCGCCGCAACTCATCCACTCGTGCCTCGATGGCCTGACTCACCGCCAATTCCTGCGCCTGCTGCTCTTGCGCTGTGACGAGCTCCGTCTTGAACCGGGCCGCGGTTTCGCCTAACTCCTGGCATGCCCCTTCCTGCCGAACTTGCTCTTCTCGGCTCTCATGAATCGCCTGCGTCAATCCTTCAAGATGTGCAACCAGCGAATGGCGACGTTGATCGGCTTCGGTCTGCTGCTGAATCACGCGAGCCCGATTCGTATGTTCGTGCTCCCGCTTAGACCTGAGCCCTTCGGACAACAATTTGGCTTCGGTCACTCGTGCTTGAAACGCCCGTTCTGCCTGCTCGATTTCGGCAAGCCGTTCACGAACCTGGGCAAGCTGGGTCTCGCGGCCTGCTTTTTCCTCCATCAATTGACGGAGCTGCATCTCGGCTGTACGGATCTCCTGCTCATAGCGCGCACGGTCGGCCTCGCCCTTGAGAATATCCGCTTCGATGCCGGCCAGTTTCAGATCAAGGTCGGCCAGCCCTTGCCGCAAGGTTTCTTCGTCTTTCCTTAACGATAAATCCTGCATTTCCGTCTGACGCAGACTGTCGGACACCTGCCTGGCCTGCGCGACCAATTCCTCACCCGCCGCCTGCAGTTCAACCCGGCGCTGTTTTTCCTGCTCAAGCGCGACAGTCAAATTCGTGCGGGACTCCTCCAGCTCGATCACTTCCCGTCTCCGCTCCAACAACCCCTGCCCATCACCAGCCTGACCACCGCTGATCACTCCGGACGCCTCCATGATCTCACCGGCGCGCGTCACAAAAATCGGCCCTTGCTGTCCGGACCATGTCTGCTGCTCCCAAAGACGAACCGCATCGTCCAGGGACTCAACAAAGACGACTCGATCAAACAGACTATCTCTGGCCGCAACCCGTTCGGCATCGGTCTGAATCATATCAACCGCACGACCCAACACTCCCGGCATGTCGAAAATCGCTCCCCACCGGGCATGCTCCGCCGATCCGGCAGATTCCCATCGAACGTGCTGAGGAATAAAGGTGCCTCGCCCAAGAGATTTTTCCTGAAGAAAGCCTATCGCCCGTTGCGCGACCTCCGGCCCATCGACCAACCAGCCGTGCACACGCTCGCCCAAAAACGCTTCCACGGCCCGATCCAAACCCGGTGGAATGACGAGCCACTCGGCGAGAGCATCCCGCACCCCTCCACAGGACTTCAGCGCCGTCCCTTCATCACTGCCATCCCTGCCGTACCCCATTTCCTCTCGCACCAGCCCCTGCAAGGCCTGCAGACGAGAATCAACGGCCGCCAATTCTTCAGACCGCCGAAGAATGGCCTGATCCAGTGCACGCTGTTCATCAGCGACACGGACAGACTCTCCCTGCACGGTTTCTTGCTGGGACCGCAAACTCGCGACCAACCTGCCCACTTCTCCATATTCCAGCCGCAACGCCTCTTGACGAGCACCTGATGCCGTTCGCTGAGCCTGCGTCTCGTCCCGATCTGTGACAAGCCGAGCCCCACGGTCGGCCGCTTCACGCAAACGCACGGTCAGTTGAGTCAACGCCTGTTCCGTATTCGCTACCTGCACGGCCAATTGCAGAATATCCTGACGTCCTCGCTCTTCTTCAGTCACCGCCGTCTTTCGCTGCTCGACCAAGCCGACCATTTCCCGATCCAACTCGGCAAAGACCGACTCACGCTCAGCCAACTCCCGTTCGATCGACGCCAAGGACGCCTCGACTGTCACCAGCGATGTTGCTAGCTCACTCTGGGCACGTGCCAACTCTTCCAACTCACCGGTTTCTTGCTGCTGCTGCTGTTCGAACAACTGTCCCCGATTCCTCGCCACTTCGGCCGCCGTCAGCGCCTGCCCTTGCTGATGCTCGACACCAGACAACCGTTCGCGGGTATGCTCGATGACTTGGCTCGTTTCAATCGTCTGAAGCCGGGCCTGTTCCAACTCCGCCACCAATCTGGCCTGTTCCGCCGCCGTCGATGTCTCTTTGGCATTACACTCCAACACTTCCGCCTCAACCGCCGCCAATGTGGCTCGTAACGCCCGAAACTCTCGTGTCAACAACTCCACTTCCAACCCTCGCGCCTCTTCCTGTAACGCCTGATAGGTTCGAGCCTGACGGGCCTGCCGTTCCAGAGAGTTCAGCTGTTTTTTGACTTCGGCAATGATATCGCGGACGCGAAGAAGATTTTGCTGTGTGGCTTCGAGCTTCCGAAGGGCCTCGGCTTTTTGCTTCTTATACCGGACAATCCCGGCTGTTTCTTCGATAAGCTCTCGTCGATCACCCGGCGACGCGTTCAAAATCTGATCGATCTGGCCCTGAGCGATCACCGTATGCCCCTTGCTACCGGCCCGGGTATCAAGCAACAGGCTGCGGATGTCTTTGAGGCGGCACACGGTCTTGTTAATCAGATACTCACTGTCCCCGTTCCGATATAAACGGCGGGTAATCATTAACTCTTGGAATTCGGTCAACTGGCTGGGAAGCCCTGATCCCCCTTCAAGTTTCATCGATGCCCGATCCAACCCCCCGATGGTCAATGAGACCTCGGCCATCCCCAACGGCTTTCGAAGTTCCGTCCCGTTGAAGATGACGTCCTCCATCTTTTCACTTCTCAGCGTCTTGGTGCTTTGTTCGCCTAACACCCAGAGGATGGCATCGACGACATTGCTCTTTCCGCTTCCGTTGGGGCCGACGATCGCCGTCACCCCTTCCGGAAATTCAACTTTCCCTTCCGCAAACGATTTAAACCCCAGCATGTCCAACGATTTCAGATGCATCAATTCACCTTATTGCATGCGTCATGAACTGGCCGCGCTTACCGAGGGCGCGGCCCATGAAGAAAAACCTCGCGCTTGTAACATACGATTCAAGAGAAATCAAAGGTAACCACAACGGGATGGGGAAAACCAGAATGATTACCGCAAGATATGGTAAATCTTCGCTTAATCAGCTGGTAGCAATGCCGGCCTCAGACTGCTTCCTCGAAGACTCGATCTGCACTAACTCCTTCGGCAAAAGAAACTCAACGTCTTCTTCGATCACGGTCAGTTCTTCTACCTCCGAAGAACAACCTGCTTTCTGCAAGAAGGCCACGACTTCCGTGACCAAAACTTCCGGGGCGGAAGCGCCGGCCGTAATCCCGACAGCCTTAGCCCCCTTGAGCCATTGCGGATTGATATCGCTGGCCGAGTCGATGAGATACGACGCAATACCGCACCGTTCGCCAAGCTCGCGCAGCCGATTGGAATTGGAGCTGTTCGGCGATCCGATGACGAGAATCACGTCCACAAGCCTGGACAGTTCCTTGACGGCATTTTGTCGGTTTTGCGTCGCGTAACAGATATCTTCCTGGTGCGGTCCCTTGATATTGGGAAACCGCTCATGCAGCGCACCGACGATATCCCGACATTCGTCCACACTCAATGTCGTCTGCGTCACATACGACAGATTGACGGTATTCTCCACCTGGAGCTTCTCGACATCTTCGACCGAGGAGACCAAATGAAACTTATCGGGAATCTGTCCCAACGTCCCGATCACTTCCGGGTGGCCCGCATGGCCGATGAGGATCAGATCATATCCTTGGTTATAATCACGGTTGACTTCGTTATGGACCTTGATCACCAGCGGACACGTCGCATCGATCACGTGCAAGCGGCGGCGGCGCGCCTCCTCCCATACGGACTTCGCCACCCCATGCGCACTGAAAATGACCACCGACCCTTCAGGAACCTCGTTTAATTCCTCCACAAACACCGCGCCCTTTTGCCGGAGTGAATTCACGACATGACGACTGTGGACGATTTCATGACGGACGTAAATGGGAGCGCCGTATTTCCTGAGAGACAACTCCACAATTTCGATAGCCCGGTCGACACCGGCACAAAATCCACGGGGATTAGCGCGATAAATTTTCATGGTCGTCGTCGCTCCTCTGGTCGGCCCCTACAAATGTCGTCCATACTTCCGGCTCTAATGACTCATCACGATACGTCAGATCAACGGGTCTCGTCAATCGAATTGCCTGCACCGACTCACCCCTGTACGTTATGCTGCCGAGCCCCTTTTACCTCGACAGGGAAGAACCCTCTATTATAATACCGTCATCGGCCCCGTATCGTTCATGCCTTTGACCTAAGGGCCTTCTCGATATGCTCCACATAATGACACATTAAATGATCCTTGATTCCGTCGGTACCCGGCTTGAGGAAATCCTCTATCCGCCCCTTGACTCGATCCAAAAACAGTTGCCAGAAATGAATGTCGCTCTGGATCCCGCCCGTGGTATCGATGTAACGGAGCTCCCCCGTGTGCCGATAGCCGAACTCACGAGGCGGCACGCGCGTCACAGTGTCGTTGTTGTTGACGAACCGGAAATGTCGTCCGGCGAAACGGCGGTTGAACTCATCGGCAAAGACCTGGTCGCCGACACGCGGCTGACCGAAGTTATACAGACCATCAACCGTCTGCCCATTTGCCAAGAGCGTCGCCACCGCAACAACGGCGAGCGCCGCGCCAAGACTATGGCCGGTGCACCAGAGCGATTGCGGATGATCCGCATTTCTGAATCGACCGATCGCGGCAAGCATGTCGTCCTTGACCAAGTCAAAACCGCGAAGGAAACCCCGGTGCATGACACCAAACGGCCCTTGCACCTTGTGCATTCTGACATCGGTCAGAATGTCCTTCAGATGGGTCGCTTCAGTCCCGCGAAAGGCAACGACAATGACTTTTTCGTTCGCCGCGACAAATCCCTCGGTGTCGTCCTTGCTGAGAAAGGCAAAGCGGTCTAGCCCAAGCTTGGCCGCTTCCGGCTGGATCCGATCCTTTTTCTCGTAGGCGATATTCGAAGCCTGAGCCAGCCAATAGGCATTGCGAAGACTATAGGACGTGGCATGGGACTCAAACGGGAATTGCGCAGGCGTGATGGTCATGATCCGGACTCCTTACCGTGTCGGAGGTCTTTCGTATCGGTTGAGATTATTCGTTCACGACTCCACCAAGGGAGATCGTCCATCAGCGGCGAAACGATCAAGAGAGACGGGCGGGACAGCCAAGAAGCGAGAAGCCCGTGACACCTACCTCAGGACCTCACTTCGGAACGATGTTGTCCTCTCTCCGATGAAGAAGGCACATTCGTCTTCCTGCCTCCACAAGATTCTCCACCGCTTCGCCACAAAACACAACCACTTTTTTCCCCGCCATACGTAGAATGACGGACATACCCTGCGATTAGGAACACCGGTGAGTTGCGGTGACTGGCAGGCACGAGACTTGTGAGTGATGGCGAAGCCTGCCCTCTACTTGGGAACAGGGGCACAACATGTTGACACAATGACACACGATTGTTCGCCTAAAGGCAAGGACGTACACGCGAGATCGATAGGCCATAATCCTGGAGGCTCGTCGGAGTAGTGGTCGTAGGCGAGCTCTTATGATCAGGAGGGCAAACGCACTTCGCGGAATGCTTCACCAAGTTGAAGCGCGGCGCTTCGCCGGTCGCCCATGTCAACCAGCATGTCGAGAATCCGCAGAAACTTCTGAGACAAAGCCGGCCTCATCGGCGCATCACGATGTGCGAAGTGCTGCACCAGCTCCGCGATGCGCGCGGGAATGAACGTTCCATGCCAACCCTTTAAGGTACTTGGTCCGTTGCCGAGAATCGTGAGCACTTGATCCGCGAAGATTTCAGCCGGGTAGTTCGCCCTTGCTCGCTCACAGAGCGTCAAGAACTGGTCCATTACGAAAGCAGCCCATCCGCCGGCTCGAACGAAACGGTCGACCAGTGGAAGGATACGACCAATTTCGGACCAGTCGCCATTGACATAGCGAGCGGACAAACCTGCATGTTCGACCGAAACAAACATCAACGTGCGAACAAGCTCGGGCTGATCGGAGCCAAAGAATTCTCCGCACCGGTAGGCTTCGTGCTTGAATGCAGAATCCTGGAGAAGTCGCCCAAGACAGAGATCAAGCGTCGCGAACGCGTCGGCAGGAACGACTGGCGCATCGTACACATAGGCGCAGACATAAGTACTCGCGAATGGAGAGAGAAGTGCCCAGCAATTTTCGCCCTCAAGCCCCAATATCGGGTCGAGGAAGCGGGCCTGGACATCGCTAAGCGGGAGAAGACCGGCCACATGGCCGAGCCTCGACCCGAGGGCGTGGGTCCATTCAAAGATATCGGTCGCCGAACGATCTCGACGCCCGGGCTTCACCCAAGGTGGCGCACTCTTTTGGTTGGTCCACTCGAAAACACCTGCCAGGAAATCGAGGAGTGCACCTCTCGCGCTACTATTCAGGATCTCGTCGAAAGGGATACGTTGTAGGATTTCCGCAGCTTGTCTTGAGTGCCAGGAAATCTCCGGTTCACCCCATAGTTCAGCGGCATCGTCTGCATCGTCGACATCGTGCTTCTCATAGCGTCGCCACTTACGCAGCTTCTTGCCACGATCAACCTTCACCCAAGCAGGAGGCGGTAATGGAAGGGAGGCCCACCCGCTTCCGTTCTCATAGAACGCAAGCGCCGCGTCGACCGCCGCTTGCGCTTCACTTGCGGAGTAGAGCGATTCATTGAGCTTTGCGGTACTGACCACGCGTCCGTGGCGGGACATGGCAGAGCGAAAATGCCAAGATTAAGGCAGCCCAAGTCAGCTTGGCGTCTTTAGGCCAAAGCGTGCAGGCTTCTGCGAGCGCGGCTAGCGAAACGGGTTCAAGCGGGTGCACAATTAATCCGAGGAGCTCATGAGCTGCGCCGTGCGCCGCTGCACCTTCGTGCAGATCTGCTGCAAGGCCACGCGCCACGTAGATCGCCTGGTGCCACGGGATAACGGAACTGGGCGACCACATCAGATCAGGCTTTTCTGGCAGACGGATCGCGCGCGCTAAGACGTCACGAGCCCACTCAAGATCTTTTTGAGTGCACCCTTCTCGGAAGTTGAGCACGATGGCTGCGGTAGCGGCGACCGCGCCTCGACGCATCGGCACGTCTTCTGCCTCATTCTCGTTCGAACGCACGAATAAATCACCGGAGTCCGCTTCTCTGGCCAACTTGATGGCATCCTCGATCGCGTAGGTACTTTTGATCTCCCCTTGTTCAAATGACTTGGCCGCCCATACCCAAAGATTCGATTGCCTCAAGTACCTAGTGTAGTGCGTCCAACGCTTCTTGACATTTGGCGACCTTGGCCAAAATGCGTTCTGCAGATGCGGTCCAAGTGAAGATCCGGGGATGCTGGTTGTGATGATCCAGGTATTCGTGGATGGCGGC
>Ga0224501_10000445_pt1 | contig 32983 bp, 20 predicted proteins | sample SF_Oct11_sed_USG_4_FD_169105 | JGI IMG/M metagenome (GOLD analysis project Ga0224501, IMG submission 169105) | Sediment microbial communities from San Francisco Bay, California, United States - SF_Oct11_sed_USGS_8_1 | ecosystem: Environmental > Aquatic > Marine > Sediment | place: USA... | reverse complement strand
TTTACTACATCCCCTGCTCAGTATGAACTTTTATTCGACTCAGGTAGGTTTTGAGACACACTGATTCTGATAAGCCAAAAAAAATTTGCCTCGTCATCCAACCTTTAAGGCTACCGCAAAGACTGTTGTTTACTATGATGGGTTAACGAATCACCATCAATTGTTCGGCTCTAACTAGAGGTAAAGTTGGGAGAGGACAACTCCGATGTGATTGAAACTTTTTTGTTTTCTGACTGCGGCCGTGTGTCCGTTTGATTGCGACTGATTTACATCACGTGAATAGATCTAATGATTCACCCCGAGAAGGGATAAGTCAAACTGACTCTATGAGCCAATTTTTGCACCACTCCTTACAGTTGTTCTGTCAAAGAGGTACAAAATTTACTATTAAGTTCACTGGTAAGGACAAGTGGCATCTCAGTTTTGAGATTTATCTCCTCTGTCAGTACTACCTTGAATGGTACTCCTTCAGGGTATCTCTCCTGTAGCTCTGTGGGAAAGTAGCCGTCCATTAGATCTGCAATACATTGTTGTGTACTCTCTTCCTCATATGAACGAAACGGGCCTTCAAACATCACAATACCATTTCCATAGAGAATTAACTGCACTGGATCAGGTACCTGCAACGCGGCCACGAAACATAAGTTGTCAGAAGATGCTCTCATAGCTTTAAATTCTGTGCTTTGGCAATTGACAAAGTAGATAGACCTGGTGCTGATTATGACATCGTAAATAAATATAAATTATCATAAGACAGTGTTTGGCAAATGACAAACAACTCTTCAATAGATCAACGGCCAATTCCAACAGATGATTCCGGGGTCCTAAAATTCGCCTAAATTCCTTCAAGTTCACATGAGGCTGCATAAAAAATAAGCCATCATGTGATAAAAGAACTTTCTACTCTGGCAATCGGCCATCCTATTTATGGACCTCCTAAGATCGTGACTTGTTGAAGAGGTAGGAACTAGGAATTATATAAGGAGCTCACACTCACAATTGAAGATTGGCATAACTGAAACTTGAACCAGAAATCTAGCGCTCAGAAGTCAGGAGTAACGCGTTCTGTCCACTGAGCTATCTTACAATCCTTCGTGTTCATGCTATCATGTTCACCCCTTCCTTTTTGTTCTCATATGACGTCTTAACCATCACGGTAAAGCTGGAGGATTAGATCCTTGGTTGTTTTTACCGATTACGGCTTAAAATGAAGCACCACTACCGAATTATTATGAATGCTCAGCCTAACAGTGAAGCTCACACGAACAACAGGAGCCCACCTTGACCGAGGTCCAAATCCATGTTCTCACGGTAGCAAGCCCAGTGCTTTACCCCTGAACTATCTCATAATGTTGCTGTTTTGTATAGTAGAACAGAAGAGGTTGTTACACATGACTCACTTTAAACCTGGCGCCCCCTTTCGTCTTCTCGATTTGAGCCTCTCCTTCCCCAGCTATAGCATTCAGCTCTCTGATATTCTCAATCAGCTTGTCAAAGTTAACCCGTGAGTGACTGCCGGGTTGAGGTGTTGATGCATCCGGATTCCATGTTCCTAAGAAAATTATTAGCCGCATACATTAGTGACATATGTGACTCCATGCCACTGAATGAACTGCAGGAAAGTCTGATACGACACCTTTCAGACTGAATGAACTGCAGGAAAGTTTCAGACAAACAAATTGAAGACCTACAGATACCAATTCAGAAAATCACATAAACAACAAAAGGGCTGTGGATACAGGTCTTCCCTATTGATTGAAAAGTGGATTAGTAACAGTGATGGCTCATTTCAGGGGAATTCTGGATGCTGTGGGATGTTGAAACGCCATTGCCATTGGCGGTATATGAATCGGTACCAATGTAAAGGGTTCATAAATCCTTTTATAAACTAGTAAACCAGCAAAAAATCTCTGCCTTACTGTTCACTATCGGGCCAACTTTACCAAGACCCATGCTAGATTAAAAAATAAAGTATTAAACTGACTGAGAAGGAACGTGGAGAGAATATGATACCTCCTGGTGTCTGAGTGACGAAATCCTCTTCCTCATCATCCGAGCCAACACCAACCCACATCATCCCATAATCCAACAGAAAATCCTATAATCGCGTGACAAGGGAGCCAGTGCCGTGGACATCATGTTATATAGGTTTATACAGTGGACGCGCATGAGATCACTCACACTATTATATGGTGATGTCTCTTCATATCACCTGAGCATTCATCAGCAAGATTTTCCAAGAAATCACATGATGAATAAATAAAAACAGCTGAACCTCTTGTTAAAACTAGACAGAAGTAAACTGGGGTAGCTCAGTGGCTGAGGTGCTTGACTGAAGATTGTTAAGTTCAGGGTGCAAACTGATAATGCCAATGCTGCTGTGAGAATGAGCTCCAGACATATAATAATACTAATAATACTAATAATACTAATAACACTAGTAATACTAATAACACTAGTAATACTAATAACACTAGTAATACTAATAACACTAATAATACTAATAACACTAGTAATACTAATAACACTAATAATACTAATACTTTGCAGGTCCTACTTCTCTGTCAGGCTCAAAAGGTTCACTAAATAGGATTACCAAGTGCCCACATGACACAATACAATTTAAAAATTTCACTGAAGTAGCGAAGGCACGAGCATTCTACCTCCATATCTGAGATTTGCTGCTGCAGCAGTAGACACTTTGTCTCGAGGTCCTTGACATAGCTGGGAGAACGAGTCTCATCGTCTGCCACCTTCTGGTAGATTCTTACTTTATCTTCTAAGATGTTTATCCTCTTATCCTATAAGATGAAAAAACTCCATATTACAAGTATATGACTACCGAAAAGATAGAAATTCTATAGTATAATCTTTCTATAACCTCGCAATATTCTGGCCCCATGTATGGTCTTACAGCTTGCTCTCTAGTCAATGGAAAAACTAGGTTGGAGCTGAGAAGCGAATAGGATAGGATGCCAATCCTATCACTAGCATTGATTTGTCCAAGATTCAAACTGACAACTCCCTACACAGAAGACTAGCATTCCAACCCCTAGACATGGATTGCTCCTACACACCTTAGATGGTTCAGTTGAACATCATAATTAAGATTCACTACATCTTTTTTTGCACAGAACCTATTCCACTTCATGGATGGCTTCTTGACACAGCCTGGTCGCGCAACAAAAGGCTTGATAATTAGGTCAATTAGTTTAGGTAAATTCTGCTATTGAATCACTTGGTAAATTCCCAACACATATGAACATCTCGTCCCTTGAAGTAACAGCGCGACAGTAAAGAATGTTTTGTACAAAAATGGCTGGCTGTACCTAAATAAACTCAAACTGTAATTCAAATATATCAGTAGTATAAATAGCAGGTAGGAAGAAGTAGTGGCTTAGTGGGTAGCGCATCCGGTTTAGGACCAGGTGAACCGGGTTCCATCCCACATGTCTGTGTCACTTGGTTCTTTCTCCATTGTCGTGTTTGTTATTTCACCAACAGTTTCATTTTTTTATAAAGACCCGTGACCATTTAGATCGTCAGGGGGAGGGGAGCTGAGGGCAGAAGAAGCTGTATTGCTTTATATTCCTTGTATGCTTTTAATGGGCTTGTGACAACTTGGCAGCGCCCATCTCCTCTCCAAGTGTGTGTAAACAGCCAGGGAAAGATCCCTTGAATTCTCCGCCATGGCTGGCAATTGAACTCGGGCAATGCAGAGGACCGATAGTGAGATGCATTAATTTTCCCACTGAGCTATCATGACTGACTATTACATATCACAAAATGTCACAGATACCAGGCCCACCCATAAAGTAACCATCTCTAGGAATCATAACAGACTCCTCTGGTGATGCTATCCATGATCTCATCTTATTCATCTAGCACTAAAGTATTTCAAGTACCTTGTCACTGAGCTGTTTGGTTTGTATCTGTACTTGTTTCTCAAGAACAGCAATCCTCGATATCATCGTCTGCATCAAATCGATATCACTAGGAGCACCTGAAGTAAAAGAGTGATAATCTATATCCAATAAGAATAAAGTTATCACAGCCTCAGTCTTAATCATGATCTAGGTGAGTGAGTCACATACACCCAAACGGGTAATAATCTTTGGTCCCTGGTTTGATTCTCGGTCTGCGCATTGCTTTGTGTTTCACTCTTACTTCAACCTTAAATAAAGGAGGCCCCCATACAGTAACCTTCTCTATGGAGCACATGGGTGTACACTGAAAGTTTCCTCATGACATACCTTAGCAAGTGTTACATCAATGACTTAGTGGGCAGATGTTTGCATACCCCTGATACTAGTCAGGAAGGATACTGGAATCCAGCAGAAACTGTCAGGAGACCTGCAGGGTACATATGCATAACCCTGACATTGTCAGGAGACTTCAAGGGTACCTGCATACCCTAAAAGATTAGTTTACCTGGAAGTGGATCCGAGATCATTGGGGAAGGGTTCCTCATTGTGTTTTTGCCTTTCACCATCCGTGAGGTAACTTCTTCTAATAAACTATCATTACTGTGTCTGTACGGTACGTTGTTCCTACAGATACATCAACACATTTTTGTGGGCAGCATCAATCATTTTTGTTGCGAGACAGGCAGGGAACAACTATTCATGTTCAGTATACAAGTTATAGCATTCAGAGTCCCTGAGTAAAAGATATTACTTTTAACATACGGTTTCTTTGAACATCAGGCTGCTTAGTACACACAGTGAAAGGTAATGTAACAGAGCTTTACATAACATACTGTACAGGGTTTATTGGTCCTTTCTTGCTCTTTTTGAGACTTGAATGTGGTGAGCTCATCTTGGCAACTGAAACTGATGTCTGAAACACATGACACAACTTTTGTGAGCAGTGGTGGCAATATTGTGACGACAGAGAGTAATTCCATAAGCCTGATAATTTGATCAAAACGCGTTATAATAATCGCAGTGGGTAGCTCATTGTGGCTGAATGGCTGAGTAATAATCTCATGTCACAGGACACAGGAGAAAGTTTAAGTGAGTCCTGACCGGTGATAACTCATCAAGTGATCGACTGACTCGACTGAGCGTGACTGTGGGCGTGGCGTGGGGCCATCCCAACACAACGTCAACAGTACTCACAATACTCACCTAAAGAGCCGCCTTTTTGACGCCAGTGGGAGGTGTTCGCTTCAACCTAACCGGTAATTAGCATCGTAATGTTCCAAACTTGCAAATGGTCCGACTACGCAAAGATGAGATATACGTAGTTTCCAGACTGCCAAGCTACTACAGTCGCCAGTATCTGAAAGCTCGAAGAAATGTCATTTGACCTTGAGGTTGTTGATCGGTTTCTCGGTCACCGAAGAGACGCATATCAGTATTCGAATAGTTCGAGAATATAAGCCACTAAAGTGGTAATGCAACTCCAACTCGCACCCTTGTTGGCACAGTCACTGGTTGGCAACTCCGATTATCTATTGCGGTGACCCACTTTTCCCGATGTGATGTGTAGAGATCACTGGTTAACGCTACCAATCTGGTTGTGGATAATTTTTGAGATATGATTTATCGCCATATACTCTAAATGCCTCCTCGTGCCACTCTGGATACGAAGCTCAGTTACTGAACGATTACAAGAGACTGCCAAACTTTGGTTATGTGGCAAATATTATACATAATTATGTACATAGACATTACTGTTCAGGGGTCTGAGATATTATATATAATACCTCAGACACATTCATTCATCCTATATATTGCATTCATGCATCCGTCTTCATTCACTCTCTTAGCGCAGATAATAAATACTACCTCAGTAGAAATGGTAAGTATGTGAAGTGAGAATGGGTGCTTCAATGCATGTTAGAAGCTTTGCTCTTAGTCAGCATAATACAAATAATACACTAAGAGTTTATGAAAAACATCTGGGTTGAAACACAATGAACTGGTGGTATTAAACAGGTGCATTCTAAAGCCAGTTCCAGGCTATACCTTTTTAGGCAAATTAGAAATTTTCTGGACACTAAACAATCCAAAATAGTTTTCACATCTTTGGTGCAATCAATCATGGATTATGCAGGTACAATTTGGTCATCTTGTTCTTCCAAATCTCAAAATTCACTCCAAAAAATTCAAAATAGATGTTTAAGATGTATATTCATAATATACCCAATTCTTGTGCCAAACCTCATCATATTGGAGATTTACTTCACCAGACTGGATGGACTGATCTGAACTCGGAGGCAATCTCATATGTGTATATTGACCTATAAGACTGCTACTGGAGACGCGCCACCATATCACAGAATGAGATTAAATATGAGAAACTCTCTTGACGTTACCAAGACACTCAATCGGACTGGAGATTTAGCTTTTAGTGTTGCAGCACCTAGACTTTAGAACACTTTTAATCAAGACCTTTTCAATGCAAAAACTTTATTTAATTTCAAGACTCGGTTACATAATTACCCAATACAGAAAATAGAGATGCTGACCAGTACTGTCAAATGAACTCTGTTTACCGCACCGATGTCTTGGATGCTTTCTTCACTTCATGAACCTTAATGTAAAAAGACTTCGAAGTCTTATTTAAGCTATCCATGTAAAATAAAACTATCAAATCAAATAATATACAAGGGACTTTATTTTTAATACAACTCATTACAAAACAAGAAGACATGTTTGTATTGCACCAGCGAGGAGATAACTGTGAATATCCATTGATTAAATTCTCATGACATTTTTTTATATCAGAATATTAAATGATGACCTGACAAAATGTAAAACTATACAACAGTGGACTGTCAGTCAAAATGTTACTAAATAATGCAACAACATTAGACAAAGAAGGTGTACAAAGTAATATACGGGTATTATTCGCAGTCCATGTTGTCCATACTGGAAGGATCAGTCTATCGCGTCTGATAAACTTAAAGCCAAACAGCAAGAAGCACCAAAGTCACCCGCTGCAAGTTTTGCTGGTAATTTATCGATTGCACATTCATCCTGTTCCATGCGTTTATATTTTTCTCCGAGAGTGTTCAGAATTTTAAAAAGGCACGAGTTTCATAGGAAAATTCATCATCATTTGGACTAGCTAGGATCAATGTTATGTACAAGAGAGAGTGGTTATCATAAGTGCGCAAAGGGTTCAGCTTGAAAAATAAATGCGAGGCGCATATTTAGTGTCGGCAGCTAGTTCATTGTTATTCGCTGACGTGAGTCATTTTTACGAGTACTATAATTGGCAAACAATCTCGAGGAGACATTTCATTTGGCGATTGGTGAAGGAGGCGGAGATTCAACGCCATTTTTAACGTTCGACATGACACTCGTAGCGACCGAGGCGAGATTTAGTAAGGCATTAACTCCCTCCATCTCTTTCTTTGTGTCAATCTAAAATTTAGAAACAAAGATGCATTCATTTCCAGAAACAAGATACAAGATACAGACAGGCTACGTAATTACGCAATATACAAGATACAGATGTTTTCGACGCTGACCAGGACTGTCTAATAAACTCTGTTTACCGGATCACTGTCTTTGATTAATGCTTTCTTCACTTCATGGACCTTAATGTAAAAGAGACTTCTAGTCTTGTTTTAAGCTATCCATGTAAAATAAAACCATCAAATCAAATCAAACAACCAGGAAAGTCAGTGCGTAGGTCAGACTGGTTCCCACTTAACAGACATTGACTTTAACCTATATGACAATGTGCTGGTTCCCCTTTATCTACTGACTCAGTGACTAAAGGTCCTTACGCAAAGGCTGAAACTGAGCACTGACACTGGCATAACTGCCGGTGTCCAAATATAGGTCACCGACACCTTTCGCGGAGTGTCACTGACCAGTTCATGCCGCTTAGCATGTTTATTGCAGACTTCAAAGAACAATTCACCAATGACCCCATTGATTAGCTTCACTTGTTTATTGTTGAAGCAGTCTGTCAGGTTTACTAAGTTTCATCTTCAATTAACATAACTTACTTCCATGCTCATTTCCTCCTCCTCTTCACTATCAAATTCATCACCGCTGCACAGTTCTGTTTGGCCAGCGTTGAATTCATACTCCTCATCAATACTGGAGTCAGGCGACTCCGAGTAAAGACCCTTGGGTACGGTGGATGCGCTGCAACGAACAGACAAAGCGTCAACTGTGTTTAGTGCTTTAATTGCTCAGGGTTTTAACCTCATTACCTCAAATTTATAATTATATACGCGCGAGTAATTTTAATAAATGAAATGCCAAACTTCCAGAAAATGATTGAATTCTGGGGTGTCTGAAAACGATATCAACAACCAATTGATTTTTGTATAGATTTGTCTTCACTTGACATAAAATCTTGATGAGAGGACAACTCCCAAATTATGTTTTATACCATTTTGGAGTTGTTTTGTTATGGGAGTAGGAGGTTTAAATTCTGGTCCAGTCATAGAAACGATTCTTGGCCTGGTGACACCAACCAACTACCAATGGGTAAGGGAACATTTCAGAGACCTTTTCCGCAGTTTCCGTGACAATAGTTCCTGGAATTGGCCACCAAAAACGCTGTCCCAAACTGTCTCCAACAACTGTGATTGGAATAATTATTATCATCATGTGAGAACGGGTAGATGCACACGCACACGCGCACACACACGTACCAGTGGTCATCTATCTACAGTAGGACCTACCTGTATGTGTGATCAGCGCTGGGCAGCTCAGTGATAATTATCGGGCTGGTAGCGCGCCGGGTTCGTCTGGTTGTTCTATGTCTGTCTTCGGCGCTGCCAAACTCTGGTGGACTCGGGGATCTCGACCTACGACTTCTTCCATCAAGATTCAGTGGGCGCATTCTTCCATCTGCAAAAGAGGAAGATGGAGGTCAGAAGGTGAACAGGGGCGAAATTCAGATAGATAGAACTCGTACATACTGTATGACGGGACATTGGTGGGTTACATTATGGACAGATGTGAGGTACTACCAGTGTTTATAGATGGTGCATCATGGGGAGGGGCAATAAACAAGAAAAAGAAAGATAAAAGAAAGAACAAAGTCTGACATCAGTGTTGAGGAATGGGTCAGCACTTACTCTGTGTGGGAGTTCGTTTGAGTGAGACCAGTGCATTAGCCACATCAATATCAGAGTCTAAAAGATAGGAGTGAAGGAAATGAGAAAGAAATAATAGCACACAGGACCGGGTGGCCAACACCAATGGTAGACTCCAACCATCATTGGACTGTCACGGTAAATATAAATGGTGAACAGATAACTGTCTACAACATAATCTTAAAAAAAACAACCTAACCAATAACAACATGGAAATGACTACAACACAGATATCAAGTATATCATCACTATGCTTGATAACATTCTCGGTTATTAAAAGCGACAGGTGAAAGAAGGGATATCGAGATAGCTCCATGGCTAGAGCGCTTAGCTCACGGTCCAAAAATTGTGGGTTCAAGTCCTAGTCATTCTGACCGCACACAATGAGAATGATCCCCTCACATAATTCCTACCTCCAATAAGCCTCGGGCTTAGAATGTTGGTTACATTGGATAAAACTAAATAAAAAAACCTTTAAAAAACCTGTGTGATACTGATAGGTTGGTGCGTACCGAGAGTGTCTGAGGAACGTGGGTTGAGTCGTCGACTGAGGAAAGGAAACAGATCTGGAATGGTGAAAAGAAACAACAAATTACTGCATGCGTTACAATCGCGTGTAAACCGACAATTACATCACAGAAAGGCATGCTGGAGTTGTGTTCATGTGCATGTACCAGGCCATAGCCGGTATGTACGCATGTTAGAAAAACTAAGTGATCTGTGTGCACGATGTGACGAGCAAATGGTAACTATCTGCATGGCTAAGAGCTGACTATCCCCTTAACGTGCGACGGAAATTTCCAGAGAACATCAGGTTCTTCTCGTCCACACAGATTGGCTATTTAAGTGTAAATAATCCAAAAAAATTTACTGTTGAATTGCGTATTTTACCTGCCTGACACTGCATATATGATTACATTAATCATCACAATTTGCGTGTTAAAATCCAGTGGGGTGCAGAGTACTTACGGGGAGAGATTGGGTTTGCAGTTCCCGAGCCAAATCGGTTGATAAATGGAAACTTCTGTGGAGTCCTACAACACAACGTGAGCATCTAGCATGACAGAGCGTATGGAGCATTGGTAGTGACCCAGTCTTGGTGTTCCATGCTAAGCAGTAACTGGTAAAAAAAACCAGCTTCACCATAAATATACCAGTAAAGATGACATACGAGAAAAAAGTGAGTATGAAAGAGAAAATTCGGTGGAGAGCCAAGGTGAGAATGCCTACTCACATCTGTACTGGAGATGACATCATCTGTAGCTGGTGGTATGGATGATAGGGTGTCTTTCTGAGCGCTTGGAGCAGGTTAGGCCTGTAATCAGGGTCAATGCACCAATACGATCCTTTGCCAATGTTCTACAATACAGAATGGTCTAGGTTATGGGAGCCGGAACAACAGCAAGGCAGTTAAAAAATAAGTTACTTGCTAGTCGCATTGCAACCATCAGTGCATCAGTAGTTAGGATCGTTGGTCGAACACAAAACAATCAGCATCACTTAAGCATTAACAAAATAGGCATTTAGGATAAAATCATTGTACTGTCATTTTACTAATTGGTTTGCAGAAACAAGCATCCTTTGTGATGCGCCTATGACATTGACATCTTGACAATCGGTAGACCTGTAGTAGGTGGATTTAAATATGACAAGGGTGCTCGAACTACCAAACACTATAGCCCAGTAAACTCCCATCACCATGATTGATAAACACATAAAATGAAAATATAAGGTAATGTAATGGTGGTGCAATATATGATGGTCGGATGATTTTCAAGCCGACCTCGAGTCATATCGGTAAGATAATAGCGACCCATTATATCTGCTCGCTACTAGCATCGCTAATTAGATTTTCTTGACTGCTGACTGACTACATTATTAATGAGATTGCTTGGCCATTAGTGGTCTAGGTTAAGTTTACCAACTGTCATAGCAACCGTGCATGAACCACTGATGGTGGTTAGCGACATGTAAATGAATCGTATTCATCCCTAGTTTCTGGAGGCCAGATCAGTTATAATGGCAGATGTGAGTCAGACCAGCAGCTAACACGCGCAAGGCATGAATCAAAAGCCGTCAAAACTACGTGTGTAGCTAAAAGTAACCAATTACTTTTCCCTTTTGTAGTAGTCCTAATCATATTCATGATGTTTACAATCTTAAATTTTCAGGGAATTGGGTGCATGGAACTTTAAAAATCGGAGCATTGCTTGCAAATTATACTTGATAATTCACAATTACTGCCTAGTATCTCGGCCTGAAAGAATGCAGTATTCCGAGGTGCGTATTTAACAGACTACTCATCCAGAAAGCAATCAGGTGCTTTCATTATATTGGAGCAGTAGCTTCGAGCAGAGGAGTCCTAGTTAGACGAGGACTGATGACTGCACGCACAGTTGCTTAGCAAGGTAGAACTTGACTGCATTCTGTCTGTGAATAACACAGACAGCTGATCTATAATTGACAGTAACCCACGAGTACCCACAGACTGAGACCCACGTACTGAGGTTTTGTCCTTATCGACTTTCTGGAAGCACTTGTTGAGACTGAGATTATGACGGACAGAGTTTTTCCAGCCAGTCGGAGCATTTTGGAAGTATGGGAAGTGCGTCAGAATCCACGAATAAATATCCTACAGAACAGAGAGAAATCAGATGAGGGAAACAGTTACCACATGACAAATATGTAACTATGGTCTCTTACCTAGCAGTATATCGGCTTGTGTAGAAAAAATCTGTACATACGAAAATGAAGTCACACCAGGCCTGCCAGTGTCTCCAACTGAATGCTTACAGTGGTTGCATCGCCAGCAGGAGAACGCCCCTTACCCACAGCCCGAGCCTACATCATAGCAAGTACGGCTACGTAGAGCTACATACAGCACGGAAGCCTTTGACCAGTGACCTCGAAACAGACAATGATTCTTCCTCTCTCAACTTCACAGGCCAAAGAGTCCCATGCATGAGTTTTATAAAAATTATGAGGTAGGCCGATGGACCTTTACGTTAACAACTCTTCAATATGAATAAAGCTTAGCCCCGGATCTAATGATGCTCTAACCTTGACTGGTAGTTTCTTATCAGGGCAGTCTTCGATAGCCATGAAGATGAGGCAGCTGAAGGAATAAGGTGGTTTGCTGTTTATATGTTTCTGAGGATTATAGGGTATGTGTGACGGGTGCTGCATGGGTGAGCCAGCATTAAAACTGCCATTCAACGAATCATTCTCTTTGCCTATAACAGAGAAATCGCCACTCGGTTAGTGAAAACTCGGATTGAAATTGTACACCTGTACCCAAGAGTTGTTCCATTTCTATGAAGGCTGACTCTATGCCTGCAACAGCAGAAGGGAGGATAACTCCATGCCTGCACCAGTCATTAGGCGAATTACACTTGCATGCAGCTGGAGGGAGGTTCCAAGGGTGAGACTCCCAGGCTGCAATGATGACAAGGCTTGAAAGAGAATTTTGTTGTTTATTTGAGCGTGTAGTGTTTCTTAGGTGTAATGGCATACTATTAGCTTATTATGGCCATTGGTCAGGGATGAAATGTAGTTACATGCATTCTTTGGATTCAATTGGATTAATTTTAATGAAACATCCAAGAACCTAATTATAAATATGTGTGTATGCTTTGGTCTTCCGCTTGTATCCCACATGTATTGGGTGCATGAGAAAACTGCAGCTGCATGATAGTGGCTCATTATGTTGCAGACAGTATGCATGAGGATATTTGTGTAATTTTCTCAATTTTCTCTTTGTATTTAGTCCGCGTAAGCCAGCTTGTCTGGCCATTCAGCAGGCACACAGTCAGTAACACCTGCATGGACAGATGATACAGCTCAGCTCGTGCTGGTTGCTTAGTTACCCCTATACAACATGGAGGCTATAATTAACTCAAGTGAAAACGTGCATCACCCCATCTTCTTTTTCACTGGCTTGGGGATAAGTTAGTTAGCTATCGACTAGTTCCCTTGGGCAATGCTATATTGCTAAGGATGACTTCACAATGACTTATGTAGTGCAGCGCAATTGGATCCAGGCGAAGTGATTGGTGAATGAGTGAACAATGGGAATATATGGGACGTTCAGACTGCACGGACAGACGGACCAGCACCTGGGGGGATGGGTGAGACGAATAAACGGATGGATGGGAAGGACAAACGGGTGGATGGGAGAAGGCCCAGAGAAGAGGACTCAGTACTGACCTGACTCATATTCATCATCGCTGGCTTCATCTCCAGAAGTAGGTGGAGAAGGGCATAGACGTGTATTACCTATAAATGCAGAAAACATTTTCAGTAATAAACCTAGTTATACCGGAGGTGGCTGTAAGGAACAGCTTTCATCCATACTGAGTGCTCTTGTAACGACATGTGTGTGCACTCATAAGTCAGCCTGTCAATGAGAGGAATTCCAAATCCATTCTCAAGAGCGCTGAGCACGGAACGTCATTATGCATCCAAATAGTCCTCCGGCGAAATTTATTGTAGAATGCACGCTTCAAGCCTCCATGGCAGAGCAGCTGTCAGGAGTGTGCAGGTACCCCACAGGTGCCCTGACCACTGTCAGGAGTGGTGCAGAAATTAGCCTACTACGTCTTTGACTCAGCGTTTCCCAGGAAGCTTCATTAGTAAACTTTTCCATACACTGGTGGAACATGCTGGAATGAATGGAAGCTTACCGCTTATATTTTTCAATAGATTTGTGTCCTGAAGCCAAGCCAGACTGGTAAGCTCATCATCTTCAAAATCTCCTGCTCCTTTATCGAGTCGGATTTGGGAGAAACAACTCTGAGAGAGCATGTCATCATCCGCTTTCACCTAAAGATGTTTAAAAACAGAGCGTTTCATTACGGTGACAGCAGTCTATGAATCAATGGAAGACCAGTCATAGGAGAGTTGGAAGATGTGGGCTACATGCGTGGGGTTAAGACTTAGCGAATCTTTTTGTAGTTCTGCAAACCTTGGCAAGGGCGTTAGCTAGTGAGCCTCCAGGAAACGAGAAGCTCAGAGTGTCCATCAGCTTCTGCTTAGAAGCAGCAGCTGCATCAGCCTGGTCAACCTCCATTTTGTCATCGGCGATAACTAGGTCAGGTGGCAGCAGGTCATCATCCGACATCTCAGGAAGTTCCTGCTTCACCTGTGAAAGAGGGAGTTTTTGCAGTTAACACATTAGAACACGTAATCTGAAGGTTACTGTAGCTAGGTGACAACAACACAATGGCTGGTGGTAGTTGGTTGTTAGCTCTAGCACTGGAGGGTGTTGACTTCAATTACTAGCAAGGTGACAACTCCAGTATACAATTAAGAGGCTAAGATAAGTTCAAAACGTTTTATGGGTGTCCTAAATTGTAGAATAGGCAGAGTCTTGATACAACTACACAGGCTAAAAGAAGTGTCTCTTTTCTTCATATCAGCCATGAATTCAGAATTGCTTTTAGCATGTGTAATAATGCCTGAGATGTGACTGACGCTTTATCCACATTCTAGAATATAACACCCCAATATAATCGGCCATGGGCGAGCAAATATTGGGTCAATGGAAGGATGAGCCTTAAACAAACACCAGGCGGGCATGAGTGGAATAGACTCTACCTGCGTAAACAACTAAAGTGTGGAGACTGGGAGGTGTGAGCTGGTGCCGTAGCCATGGAAATGCATCAACAAGGGAGAAGATTCGCGCCCAAGTAGTGACAAGTACTTCAAAAACCTGGGTAATATTATGTAAATTGCGCGCGAAGACAATAGACTCTCATCTTTTATCAGATGGGCATTCATAAGGTAGACATGAGTTACAGTGTGGGAGAAAGGTGGCAGTAGACTCATGTACATGTCACAGTGAGTATTTACTTTCCATCGTCATAACAAGTGTCATATATAAGTATGAAGAAGGCGGTTATCAGCACAGGCGCTGCTGCGTTTGAGATCCTTAATCTAAGTAAATAATTGATATCCCCTATTGGCGTGGTATGGACTACACTGCTGGTTGCCTTGGTCAGTAAAAAATATTTACTCTGATGGATAGCCATCGATAGTCACGTTACAGAATAGAATGAATTCAACCCATTCCGAGTGAGTGAAAGGTAAAAGATAATATTTAAACCAGAATTTGGAATTGAGCCAACACGGCTGACTGTTCAATAGGTGACTCTGTCACCCAAAGCAGAGAGCCAACATCCAAAAATGATGCAGAGTCACATACATGGGCATAACCAGCACTCACAAAAGCCCCTTCATTTAGAAATAACTGTGATGCTACTGGTCAGCCAAGGATTTAGACATAGACATGAGCTTCGAATGAAAGAAACTTCCGAACTAGCCAAACTTACTCATCAGTACCAGTGGTGCTGAGAGCAGTACATTTCCCCTAGACGAGTCTGTGGTATATCAATAAGATGACTAAGCAGTCAGTCATAGGCAGGACTACAACATACCTCAGTCGACAAGTAACAACCAATAAGAGAATTCTGATTGACAATCACCAAACTCACCTTCATTGCTCTGTTTATCCATTCAGTCATTTTCTGAGCGTATAAAATCATCTTGCTGGTGTATCAGACTATGTGTGAATATCCAAATGTTTTGGTACAAAATGAATTCGTTGACTAACAATGTATACAAAGAAGATGTATTCAGGCGTAGACCATCTGCTCCGAACTAACTCCGCAAAGCAAATAACATGTGACACAATGACTAGAGCGCGCCAAGCTTAGCTTCACACCATTATTGGATCTCCAAGCAACACATAAACAGATATGAAACTAGCCAGTAAGAACGCAGCAAAGAAAATAAAGCCCAACGGCACCGTAACACCCTAAATTAAGGAAGGAAAATCACAATAGTGATAGCTATTGACACCATGACTTAAAAATTTGGATCAATTAACAACTTAAGACTCCTTCCTTTCAATAAGGGCTCATAATCCTTACTACTGGAAGTACATTGAAGGTTACTCAAACAAGCGACATATGGAGTCGGCAAGATTATTTCGTAATAGAGGTGTAACAAGACAATCTCCGCAGGGAAACCCTGACTATTGACTCTACAAGGTTATGACGAAAGTTACATCATCATCATCAGGAAAATCTCAATAGACTGACAGCTTTCAGTCAGACGCAGACAAAAAATATTCAGACGCGATCACGCGAATGGATAGGCGCATCAGAGTTGTCCTTTCTTAACGTCTTGCATTTCTAAGGACAAAAGAGTTGGGCAGTCTGTTTCACAGTCCGTTTTGCAACAACGAAGCGATCTGTGAAGCTAATGTAGAATAAGAAAGCAATCAATAGTTAGCCTTTGACATTTTGACAGCCTTGACACTGTATAAACTAGCAGGCCTACTTTCAGGCACAAAACGCATCTTTTGGGTGGGCGCACTTTTGAGCAGAAAACCAAAAATGCATCTAAATTCGCGTTTCAGACACCAAAACCCGAGCATGCGAATTGACATGTCAAGGGCTAGCATCATTCGTTAATTAAAGGGTGAGTAGAAAGACTCTCAGCGGTGAGGGGGTTATGAAAGATGGATTGGGAAAGCTTCCCCGTATAAATGATATAAAAATTTTAGCATTTCTCATGAACTGGAGTTGAATTTCTTATTCCGACAGGAGGGGGCAATTCTATGTATTGTTCTTCGTATCTCCATGACAGAGCAACCGTTAGGAGTGGTGCAGAAATTGGCCTACTGAGTCTTAGGCCCAGCGTTTCCCAGGGTGCGTCATTAGAAGGCTTTCTGCTTGCACCTGCATGCCCCATAGAGAAGGTAACTTTATGGGAGGGCTTTCTTTACTTAACCTCGAGATCCGAAACCGACGCAACCGCGAAAGACAAAGTTTTTGCTCGAACTGGGAATTGACTCCGCGTCCAAAGACCAATACGCTATCCACTAGGCTATCGCTTCACCCTTACGTATTGTGAAATCACTGTCCACCCTGCCTAAAGTTATCCTCTCATAGACTTATCCTCTCCTAGAGTTATTTTGCCTAAAATAAATCATTGCCAGTGTTTGCTAAAACAAAGCTCTCGAGAAGCTGACAGCACAACTGTCTAGCATCGAATGCAATGAGTTAGTTCAACCTCATCCATTTTAAAGATGCCATAACGCGCCATAACCACTGTAGTAGAATCGCCTGGTGAAATCCGACAGCTTCTGACTGAGAACCACTCCCATTAGGTTCAAACAGACCTGTATTAAAGCGACCTCCAATTTATACTATACGAGTCTGGCGTCAGAATTATCATCGGCTATTTAATATAACAATTGAATATAGAATGTAGTTGTGCCTAAATTGATTCATTTGCTTCAAAGAGGGATTAATTCAGTCAAAGAATTTGCGCTCTAGCTATATCATTGGGATGAACTATACTAACTACAAGTAGCAAAAATCCCCACTCAACTATTTCACACAAAGCCGAACAGCAATCAAAGATTTCAAGGACCTTATGAGGTCTATGATAGTAAAAATCAGAGAGGTAGCTGAACCACTGGCATAAGACAAATCCGCAGGGATAATAGTGATGTGACTAAATGGGTCCAAAAATACTCCTTTAAACTGCTTCAAATCAAACAGAGTAGTCCAGTATTATGAGGTGCTGGTCTTCTGTTCACATTCATGGAATGCTGGTATAGGAGAACAGAACTAGAAGAGCCTGGGGGATAATTACTAGCCTACTACTCTACTAAGCAGGTCACCGTGAGCTAAATACCATACTATAAGCCAGCATGCCATCAGAAATAATAACAGAAGACGAGGTTGGCTAACAACGGAGATGTAGAGCGAAGGTACAACACCAGAAGGAAAAAAGTGTCCCATGCGAAAAACCCAAGCGTTACCAGATGTCCATTGATCGATTACGAGCAAATAAAAGCTGCACTCAGCGTCCTCTTTCAAGGGTGAAGTTGTCAACTTCAGCTGGTTTATGAGATCTCTTATAGTATCCAAATCAATAGCAAAACAAGTTCACACTCCAAGATTACAGCTATTATGATCCCAGCAAAGAATGACAACAAATCAGTCATTTCCTAAAGCAAACATAGGATGAGTCGGCAAGAGACTGAAAACCAACCATGGGGGGGTGGGGTGGGGTGGGGGGGGCCTGTTTTTGGTCTAGAAGGATAAGTTGACCTTACAAAAAAGCCCAGCAGTGTTGAAAGACTGATTATAATCCCAGAGGAGAACAGTTACATGCTCTAAACTGAACTGAGAATCACCAATATCACCACTATTCAATGGAATCTGAGTAGTCCTAGTAAAAAGTCATAAACACCTTAGTGTAGCTGATTGCTACTACTACTACTACTATTACTACAAACGAGAGAATAAAGCCTACAACTTATCACCACAGACAATGGGTTTCAGAGATTTGATATGCCCGTGCATTCTCTCACGCTATCAGAGTGAAGAGTACTGATATGATTAAATTCAGCTTTGTATTGTGCTGGTATTATCAGAATGCCAGTCACTCTAGGTCAGGTCACGCTTGGTTGACCCGCCGATGTGTATGAATTGCTAAGTGATGGGTAACTACAGCTCAACAATATGGCTGACAATTTGACACCTTTGATTGCTGAATGATTACTGCGGAGATAAAAATACAAGGAATAGGCTATAGAACCTCCAACGTCAGCAACTATTAGCAAGGAATGTGTTTTCCCACACGCTGGGAAACTATTTATACGCAGTGGCATTTGTATCATGGGCATTAACATCAAGTCAACCGATTAGATCAGCACAGATCCATAATCTTATTAAGTAAAACAAAGTGCTGGATGCCATCTGCATTTGGCTATCTGAGCATATTCAGAACAGCTATGCGTAGCCAAAGAGCAGGTTCAGCGGGCATGTGCGGTTGCTTTCGTTTTGGAAGATTTTGACTGCTAGCTTGCAAATACTAGGTTTTATTCAGCTATATCAGTCTACTACTCCACTAGTAGACAAGTGCATATTCAAGGTTAAGATCATGACCATTAGCTTGAGCACAGTGTTGCTCTTTTTTTACAGGATAGAGTTTGGCTAGGAAAATGGTTGTCGATCAATAAAGGGTCACCTTAATATCATAGCATATCAGGGAAATGTATTCTTCTTTTTTGCTGGATGTATCTAAGATGAACGATCGCGGTAAATGACAGAAAGAAAGCAAACTGCAGTTTGTGAATTACAAACTTGGTCAAACTCACAAACTAGTATGAAAACATCTTGATCAGGGCACAAAAGGGAGAAAGAGTTGTGAATGAGTCACTGATGGAAATATTGGTAAACAATCAATGACAAATAATGGGGTCATGATGTCAGAATTTGCTATTGACTCTTAGTCCAGGTCATTGCAGTGTACTAAGGACTACCCAGAACCAAGAGATACTGGTTCGGTCACTAAAGTCAAACAGCATAAAGTGTTCTACCAAGATATTGCACTATACTAATGGCATTTGTGATAATCCGAAGCGAGCATATCATGACATTGTGTGTATCTAAGAGCTCACCAACCATCCTTTCAACACTAATGCAAACAGCTTACTAAAGATAGCCCATTAGGAAAGAAGAGCTCATGGTCTATTTGACCTTTGGCATCTCCTACTGCAACTAGTGTAAACAACCTACTGTCCTCCATATTGTTTTTCGGGGCAACCAGTCAAGTCACTGACAAAAACCAACATTACCGAACAATCACTCCATTTAAACTTGATAAAACCGAACAATGGAATTCAATAAATGTTTGTTTACTCACTTCAGGCATCTTTTGTAGAGGTAGACCAATGTTATTAGTGAAACAAGAAAATTTTATCCAAGAATCCCAGACGGGAACTGCGTATCATCAGTCGGATATCAAGGGGTGCATCCAATTAGATATGCAGCGGCCAATCAGCTAGCAGGGCAAACTCATGTGATGAGAACTACCATAGCAACGGGATTTCATTGGATTTTTGGTTGCCAAGTAACAACCAATCAACAGTGACTAGTATATGTAATGTGTAGTAGCAGCAAAACCCATTGAGCAGCTAGAGGGCTCAAATCGTGGAGTAAATGTTAAAACACAAGTTGTTAGATCACAGCTGATGCGAGGGATCTTATTTGGTACATTGAGAGTGGTAGCAAGCGGTCACATAAGTGTATGGATAGGGTAATTATCATTTGCATTGAATATGCCATAGAGGTCAAGGGCGTATGAGAGATATCTTGTGAAGTGAACAACACTGTAGTTTTGGTAAAGGAGTTATGACAGGGGCATAAGTGTCTTCATTTGTTTGTAGATTCTGAAGCCTACCATGAACAAATGGGCCCAATACCCAGTACAATTGGAAGCTGAGATATAGCCCTACCCAACGCGCATACTTGGGGCCCTCGACGACGCACTTTTCAGACCATCGACGCACCAGAATTGGCCTTGAGATAGGAAATTAATTGTTGGTGTTGGCGTTGATTTCTCGGCTTACGTGCCGATGTTTGGAAAATCCTCTTGCAGGTGCACAGTAGCCTTGTCGTTACACAAGTCTATATAGAGAAAATAATCAACAAAAATATAGAAATAGGTTTTCAGAGTGCAGTTTTTCACCTCTGTCAGCGAGCGTTAGTGCCATTTTTGCGAAATGATAGAGGCTCGAACGCAACGTCCCCTATTTAGAGCTAGGGAAAACTGGCAAAGCAATTCTTATAACTTAGAGGGGTTATGACACGGTCGATGGTAGACGCAATGGGGAGGCAACTCCGCATTCATCGCAGTGATAGCGAGTGGTCTTTTTCCACAAACCGAATATCGGTCACTCAAATAACTACGGCCCAAATAGAAATAAAATGGAATCTAATTACTAAAACTTAGTAACCTAGTGATCTTTACCCCCTTATAACATCGAGTAGAACTTAAATTTAAACGTAGGATTGGAGAAAACTTAGGTTATAAGAAGTACTTTGTTGGTTTTCTCTAGCCCTAAAAAGAGGCCGTTACGTTTGGGCCTCTATAATTGCGCAATAATGACACTAACGCTCGTTGACAGAGGTGAAAAACTGCGCTCAGAAACCCTATTTCTATAATTTTGTTGCACGGTTTCTCTATTTAGACTTGTGTAACTACAAGTCTAGTATACACATGCAAACACATTGTCAAGCATCGGCGCGTAAGCCGAGAAATTAACGCAAACACCAACAGCTCTGTGTTAATTTCCTATCTCGAGGCCAATTCTGGTGCGTCGACAGCTTAAAAAGTACGTCGTCGAGGGTTCTAAGTATGCGCATTGAATAGGGCTATATCTAAGCTTCCATTTGAACTGGGTATTAGGCCCATTTGTTCATTGTAGGCTTCAGAATCTACAAACAAGTGAAGTCACTTTTGCCCATGTCATAACCCTTCCAATCTTACGTTCAATTTTAAGTTCTACTTGATGTTATAAGGGGGTGAAGATCACTAGGTTACTAAATTTTAGTAATAAGATCCCATTTTGTTTCTATTTGGGCCATTTGGGCTGTAGTAATTCGAGTGACCGATATTCCGTTTGTGGAAAAAGACCACTCGCTATCGCTGCAATGAATACGGAGTTGCCTCCCTTTAAGGATGGGGCGCACAACTTCAAAAGTGCGTCTACCATCGACCGTGTCATAACCCCTTTAAGCCTTGAACTCATAATTCATAATGGGGTATAACCACAGCACTGCACAAGACACGGCAAAACTAGATCTTACCCACATATCTCACTCTCTTTACTTGAAAAAAAGAATATCGATGGCCATTTCATAAAGGCTTTATGCCCTGCAGCTAAGCAGTTGTAAGGAAAAGCCATTCAAGTAACAACAATATGCACTGTGTGTTGTCATCGTCTGGGTGTAGGAATGAGGAAAACAGCAACAGAGTGAGAAAATATTTTTGTCTGCTAAAAAAAATGATACAAAAAAGGAAATAATGGGTGCCTAATAGCCTATCCCAGGCTTTTTTAAAGAATTTTACTGAATCTTTTGAATGATTAAAGCAAAAGAAGAATCATAGAGTTTGGGGCGGTGGTGTTAGGAACCAATGAACGCTTTTACATTTTTACAAGTTACTGGACAGACATGAGTCTGAGCTTTGGGAAAGATTCTCAAGTGGTTTGCTGATATCAGGCTTAGTAAGAACTTACAGATGATTGTTTATTGGCCACAGTTTCAGTAGAAATGAGGGAGGTCATTTTCTGTAAAGGTCTCATTCTTGACAAGTTTCAGCTCTACAAAATTGACAAAAGTTATTATCTAGTTAGTATTATACTAGATAACAGATTAATGAGATTATGACACTGGTTTTACCACAGCTGAATGTAGACCCAAGCAGTAAAAACAAAATCCAAACACTACGGCTTTTCAAGCCAACAACAGTCAGTCCTTTTGACTAATCTATCTGTTACTCTGATTGACTGATTTACCTTCTACCACTAGTCCAGCCTCTAGAACACCGAATTCAATTGTAATTCAACTCACCATCAATTTATCGCACGATCACCGGTGGTGTTAGTCACTCGGTGACTGAGCGAGTGAGCTAGTTACTGTTAAGTGTTAATCGACCCAGTCACATCAGTGGATAATTAAATGATAGATCACTTGGTCACTGTCAGTGAAATTGGCACTGTCCTATCAGTCAAGTTGACACTCATAGTCACACTCACAACAGTAACGTATCATATGCCAGTGCTCACTAGTGTAAGGCGTAATTAGTAAGTGACGGAGTAAGTAACACTCCCAGTCGCAGTCACACCCACCGGACCCTTCCTTATCAGTATTGTATTGCTATAGTATTATAGTATATAGACTAGATTATATGCAGAACCAAAATGTCGACATTCACGACAGCCAGACACTGCAAGCCTGAACAAATGCAACCAAATGAGGCGAACAGGATAAAGATGGAAGAATCAGACCGGGAAACTGGTGCCACACAAAATTTGTTATTTATTTACCAAATAATCGCACTGACATTCCAACTTCCGATACACTAGGTTGATGGCGGAGCGGTAACAAACACTGAACAGCCAATGCAACCCTCACACTCAGTCACTCACTGGGTGGGCCAGACTGAGTCTGTGAGTCATTGATGATTGACCGAGTGTGACTGTAGGTGGTTCACTGGTTACAACAGGGCCAGTCCATTGGACTGACTCAGTGACTACTAGTACTAGTACTAACTAAGTTGTGTAAGTAACTTAGTAAGTAACTAAGTCACTAACTAACTTACTAACTAAGCCAGTGAGTATGTGAAGACTGAAGCCCATACGGGGTGATACTCACATACTGATAGTATTACTAGCATTAGTGATACTCCAGTCTACACTCGACACTCCACAGTAACACTTAACAATGTAACTGTAAGTGTAAGTGTAGTGCAACTAAGTTCTAACGTAGTTGACTACTAACTACTAACTAACTAACTGCTAAGTAGTAAGTAACTTAAACTTGTAAATGTAGTAAGGTAATACTAATTACTAATTACTTGTAAATGTAAATCGTAAATGTAAAATAAATGTAATTGTAATTCACTAATTTAGTAATTACTATTACTCATAGCGATAGTAACTAAGAGTAAGATTGTATAGTGTATTACTATTAGTAGTTAGTATTACTATTAGTATTAGTATTACTTACTTAGTTACTAACTAGTAACTAACTTACTTACTAACTTAGTAACTAAGTAATTGTAAGTAAATTTGCCAAGCTACACGCAAATTAAAACCAGACAAGAACATCCAGGATGTGCCTGGGCAACTCCAACTGTAAGAAGCTTACCCGTAAATGGAACAGTATGTGCAACTGCAAGGTGAACAATACCCACCGCTCTGCCTAAAGCCACAGCAGTGACGGGACCTTTGTGGAACATGTGGTGCAAAAACAGCGATGGCGGTCAGTCACGTGACTATGCTTCTTCTGGTCCCCTTGGCAATTCACGGAAGCTCGACGAGTTGCCTTCTCTTATACAATTTCCGACACCGACAGACAACCCTCAATGCAATTAACGAGGTGGCTTGGCTTTCTGGCTCATTCAAACTCAAACATTGCAAACCAAAAAAGAATAACCTAGAAGCTAGAACTGTCATCAGTGTATGAATCTACCAGACACCGTGCCTAGGCTGATCCGGGTTACTTTTTGGCAAATTGGTGCAAAGGTCGGATTAGGCATAAATATATTCAGGCATATGCTCCTGTTTGCTTCGGCCCACTGAATCGGTTGTAACGAACTCATGCAATGGCCTTATGTCACTGAATGGCTAGAGTTGCAGATAGTGTGACGCAGGACATAATTATTCTAAACACTCGTCTTTGTTCCAACTCATTACACACAAATATCCGCCATGCAGTAGTTTTGAAGGTGGCAGCTTCGCAGCGTGCGTAACCAACAGTGCACCCCATCACCAACCAGATTGTCCTCTCCCGATTAGTTACAACAGTTCATTCATTTTGTACACCATCGGATGCTTGCACTTTTATTATGTCCAGGCTTGACAACTAATAAATGCCTCCTGCGAGTTTGGCACATGAAAAACATGGATAAAACTAAATAAATGAGAATAAGGAAAGAGGAGTGGCAAGTCATCGTTGTTGGTTTGCGGAGCTCAAAAACTTGGTTTGAGATTCAATCTAGAAGTGACGGTTCTTACTGTATCGTATGTAGATGGTCGAATGAAACAATGGCTTTGAGCACATCTTCGATTAATACTTCCCTGTATTTTCAATATTATTGTTCTATACTCTGGCAGTTGGCCATCCTATTCAACGGACCTCAAAAGCCAGAGGTCGTGGTAGGAGCTAGGAAATACGAGAAGCTCATCCTCACAGTAGACGCTCCACACAAGATTCTGAATCCAAGATCTTCAGATCTTGAGCTAACCACTGTAGCCATTGAGCTATTCCTGTTTTACTGAAAACCAGCTCATGTTGCCAAGGAGGGATTAAATCAATTTGGAAGCCTACGCTTTAAGTACAGCCAGTAGCATCCTGAAACCCATACGTGTCTTCAACAGTCCCAAACTTTCATGTCTAAAGGTGTCCCCACTCGAACGTAGTTTGACCAAACTCTGCTTTTTACGGGGTCTTACATTTCTCAATTCACGGTAAGTCTGGGACTGCATGGGAAGACTTAGATCACTTTCTGCACACATCAGTTGGCCCTGCAAGGAGACTCCATGCACTCTACCTCTATTTTGGGCGCTCCCACAAACTTTTACTGTCCTGCAAAAAATTTACTACAACAAAAAACAATAAAGCAGGTCGTTCCAAATTTAAAACCTTTTATTCAGGAATTAAAACTTAGTCGAACCAGAATGATTTAAAATATTAAATCCAGGAAACTGCGAGCGGGCACCTTTCCCCTTTTCGGGCACCGTTTTATGTGAACGGGGGTGCGATTTACCGTGGGCTCAACAGTCACTGTACAGTTTACTCTGTACCCCAGATAGGTAGAATCAGCAACGTGTTTGGACACAGGCTAGCCTTGCAGCATCACGGCCTAGTGTTCAAAGCAACGCCAGCTCTGCGGGTAGAATCTCTTCTTTGTCCAGATTGACCTTCCTGGGAACACCAAATACTCGCAGCCACAATGATTCGGAAGCAGCAGCAAACAGACCCAAGCTGGATACTTGTGTGTTAGATGAATGAAGCATCTAGACTATGAGTAGAACAAACATGCAATGGTTGTAAAAACTATAGAGAGCTGCAGCTGCCTCATTCAAATAGTGCAAAACGGTTGTACTGCTTACAACAGTTGACCGAGCTTGGGATGAAAAGAGCATTTCTTACGCATTGCATACCTGTGAAATAATTGCAGAAAAATACCGAATACACCTTACTACCTAAAGATTACCTCGGATACACAGAACAAGGGATATAACTGTTAACAGGTGCTTGGAACGGCGTCAAATCAACACATTGCGGGTATTAACTTGCTGGTATAGAGAAGAGAAACAGATAGCTTACGGTTTATATCCATCAGCGCACTCTTCGGGTGCATGGTGCCTGTGGCATATAGACGTTAAGGGCGGCAAAAGGCCACAACAGGAAGGCGATAATACTCATGAGCGGGGCGTGTTAATTGACATTTAGAAGAGAAATTCAGCTTACAATTCCTATAAGAGTCGGCAATATTCTGCATTACAGCTTTCATTGGTTTGGCCTTCACACTGTTTTCATCACACTTAGCTACTGTCCATTGGACCTGAAACAACTTTTCACAGCAACCAAAATTCCAAACAACAAGCGCAACAGACAGATAGGTTGTCAACACACACCTGCTTGAGTACCACTCATGGTTTTGCTCTGGCTCGATCTATGCAACCGTTCAGCAAGTCGACCTACGAGTATCAGACAGAGAAACACCACACCAATGGTCAAAGGAATGATTCCGCATGATAAGGATGGTTGTTAGAGCAGGGAAACATAATACCAGAATTTGCAGTGCTGAGAATCTATGGGAACAGACTACCGGAAATGCGGTGCGTGCTGGATCCAGCTGGTCACACATTGGCAGGAGAATAGTCGGCTGGTGCTACAGCGGCAGCGGTGAGGGACCACTTCAGAAAGGCAATCAGTACATGGAGGAAGGATTTAACCCTGCAGAAAACGAATACTGCTACTGCAACACAACATGCCACCATGAAAAAGAGTGATTATTAATAAAATAGTCAGGTGCCATTGACGGTGAGCGTCGGTGAGCGTCGGAACATAACAAAGGATGAATTATTTGTGGGTTACCATGGCAATCAATGAGTTATTATTTGCAATGTAACAAAACAGAGCAAGTAGATAAATAACAAACAGGCTGACTACCACAGCAATGTGACTAACCAGAGTTATAAGGGTGGGTAAGGAAGTAGAACGAGGATTTCCGATCGCGCTAGCCATGACCAGGGACCGTACTGACTCGTCTAGTCATTCCAACTCAATTAATTTAAGAGCACAAATAAGCCCCCAATGAATTGGGCACAAACAGTCAATAAATTAACTAGTGAGTTTCAACTCTACCAGACAATAACTCAAAATGACATTTGACAGCACAAAGTGTGTTTTGCAGTGAATAGCACTCACATGTAGATAGAAAAGGTTGGTTGTCAACAACATAGCTCGGCCTCAGTGAGTGCGCAGTCAATCCCGGCCTGTCATTCAGTGTTAGCGGTAAGCTCCGGGGAACGGAATTATACTACAGCCAGACAGACGGATCAAGCTTGCTAGCCGCCAGACACAAATCAGAAAACAATCTTGCTCCGCCAATCTGCACTGGCCAACAGCCAATAGAGCATGCAAGAAAGGACTGATAATGTGCTGGTGATTAATGTCCCATCATAGGCAGGCTGGTGATGTTATAAAAGTAGATTGGAGGGTAAATGGTTGCACTCACTGACAGCGTAGTGTTCTAGTCTAGGAACATAATCAGCAGTCAGTTCAGCCCATAGTAGGTACAGCACGCACAGCAACACAATAGTGTGACATCCACCACCCGAGCAGCAAACTGGCCGCAGGAAATCAAGGGTGTCCTTTCTAAATGTAGGTCAGTAGAGTATAGACGATGTGTAGAAACATTTTATCTGAAGCACTTCTAGGTGAGGAGTGTCATCTCGCGTTCCTGGACACAAGTAAACTAGAGCACACCACAACAGTGAGACGGCGGACACTTTCGATGTTACGGATAGAAACTCGGTTAGCAGAGGTCACTACGCTATGTGGCAAGCTGATCTATGTCGGCGAAATCCAGGTCCATGTAGCGAGTGTATAGACGATCTTGGAGGTTAAGCGAGTAGTGCAGTCCATTGAAGAGAGGGATTATAAATCATACCTTGGAGTTCGGGGTATGGCTAGCTACATAGAGCTCAGCATTGCCGTTGAGCACTGGCAAAATGTTTAGCGTCCGATACCAGACACTCGCGCCCAAAGCAGACCAGTCGCTAGACTCAGCTTTACGGCCCAGCCATACGCCGCCGCCAGTTAAGAGAGAACTGAAACCACTGTTTATAACAAACGAGTAGCATGCGAGAATGTGTCAGATGGAACAAAAAGATGGGTAAAAAATCTACTCGGTGCAGCTATGGAATGCTGAGTGTTATTGCTAGTCGCCAATATCTGTCACAAGAGGACAACTTGGTTCAAAGCAGTAAGTATTCAGCAGAAATGGGTGCAGGGGGCACATAGGAGCTGTGGCCTTCCGATCGCACGAGGGGCGTCCCTGGGACCGTACTGCCCACTGGCAGAGCACATGTAAGCAACAATAGTTTGTTCTATAGTCTACCCGACAATGCACGCAGCACGAACTGAATATAACTACAAGTGATTATATAAAACTGGGGAGATAGAGAGTGGTGGAGCATTACTCACACGCGACGCCGACGTGGTAGAAACAGTAGGTCGTAGCATTAGTTCTCACGGTGGTGGGTGAGTGCTTACATGTCAGTTCTAAGGAAATGAGTAGCGATTCCCTGACCTTTCATGCAGCGGTTGGTGGACAGGCCAGCAAACCTTTGGAGGATATAGGCACAACACCCACATTGAGTAACACTATTTTGCTAGAAATAATGAGTGCAGAATTGCAAGTAGAGAATACCTGACTTGCCACAAGGCGACAGAAGTTTTTCTAGAGACAACTCATTGTCCAAAATAAAGCAATGCTCCTTTGTCTATTTCCGAGATGCATCCTATCCCATTTAAAGCTCATATACTGGATTGTATCTTGTATTCATTCCACTGGTTATCCTTCCAATTGAAAACCTCGCTTATTACTGGGCCTAAGACGAAAGGGAAGCAGACACAATGCAACTAGTAAGAGTTCAAAAGGTAATACGGGCATACCTGGCAGTTGAGAACATTCGGTTCCCATCCATTTTCGAGACCATCTTATGAAAAAGATTGAACTTGCTTGCTAAACTTAGAGCACAGGGGCTGCAGAAGATAGGTGTTAGGGTGGGGCGGAAGCTCATAACATTGATGCAGTTATCAGTCGGTAACAAAAAATTCACAAAGCGTGAACGTGGACAGACATCAGGTAAATGAGCTTGCCTAAGCAGTAACCACAGATGGTGGATGACTTCTTACAGCTGAAAGCAATCAAATAACTAGCAGATTGTTAGAAATCGCAAGCGGCTGGTCACTACCTGCTTTAAAAATACAATAGAAGTGCTAGCCACGGTGTGGCTGGGATGGTGACATGCGTGTTCATCACGTCTAGTGGGGAGAAAACCACAACAACGATAGATGTGACCGTGCGCCCGCGAGCTACCGTATTGGAGGTTAGGTAACCGAATATGGACATGAAAATAATCACTACAAGAAGATGGTTAGAAGGCAATTGTTTGTTGCAAACAAGGCAGAGCAAATTGCTTTCCGATCGCGCGAAGGACGAGCCTAGGGACCGTACTTGTCTGATAAACAGACGGAGTTAAGAACTGATAAGGAAACGGGGACAAACATTAAGGTTATAATGCTGACTACCGAAATATGGTGATGTAACCACTCACGCCGAGAAATTGTGCCTTCTGTAGAACAGCGCTCATCTATAGAAGCTTGATCACCAGTGCGAACTTGAGGTTACAAGTCATTAGTGATATGTCAGACCTAGTACACTCAGTGCTTCGTTACAATGGAAGCCATGCATCTATCACGACAGTACTAAGAAAAGAGAATGGTTAAGCAACCCCACAATACACCCAGAAACACCATTGATTGAGGAGCAACATATTATTGTAAACTAGGGTAAAAGATGAGTGAGTTACAAAACAGCTAGCGGAAATTCCCCTTACTGGGAACTCTAGACAGGAACAGAGAATTAACCAAGTCATTTGGCAGGATAACAGCACACCTTACTGCAAACTGCAGCCTCTCATTAGGTGTATCACCTGAAGATATACCCTTAGAGCAAAAGCCAATTGAAACAGCCATGGGGAAAACACAATGCACAAAATTACTCTTCTAACCTTTTGGGGTTTGTATTCTACGCAATTCTGATCATTCTCTGGGTTGCTGCCTCAATCTGAAAGATAAATTGACGCTACCCCGCTGTTCAAGCCACCCACGCGCAAGCTGTTCTCGTACATCTGTTTGCATTGCAGTGTGATAGACACAGTTCCACAAAATAGATTCAATTTTTTCGCTCATCACAGAAATCCATACCACTGCACACTGGTTGTGTGTGATCTTGTGGATAGGATATCTTCGCTCAGCCTCTCGTATTTAACTGGCAATCCCTTGATCAAACTCAAACTGCAAAAAGACGAAGACCATCGCCCGATTGTTCCCACTGTTCATGCCATAGCACCACACAAATTCTCAACTCACGGGCAACATTTAGCGTGACAACCTTTCCAATCTCCCATTTCCTAAATACGTTTCTTTGCGACCGAAGTGTCTGCCCTCATGCTTCGGTACACAGGCCAATAGCTACCAGTGTCATTTTAGTACAAAAGTCAAACTTTCAAATACACGGTTTAGATGGTTTTCCATGAAGTTCCGATTTTGTTCAAGAGCTTGTTTGCTAGCTAAAAGTTGCTCCAACAAATCTCCCTGTAGTGAAGTAGTCATGTGGAAAAAGCATAGGACACCTTGCCTCAATCAGAAGGGTGGATTCAATTTCTAGGCTAGTCATGAAAGAGTTGCGCTTCACTGCAGTCCGGAGGTAATTCGATGGATAATCTACACTTTGCCTCACTTTCAACCACAGTTTTCTCTGACATTATCCTAACCAGGGTTCACATTCCAAGCAAGCTGGAAGAAGACAGAAACTCCCTCCCGAGGTTCCCGTTGCTCAACCTATCTCACATAAATTTTCAACTCACAGACCGCACTTGGATGGCCAATTCTTTCACATTCTGTTTCCTAGATGTGTTCTTGCAGGATTGGTGTCGGCGCACTAGTTTCAGCCCACAACATTCGCACTGCTGTTCTTCCACTTCAGTTAAGTGAATCTGCTTACACGGACTCCACTGCAAAAAAACTTGAAAACCTATCCCAGAAAACACCTGGATGCTTCAATACCAACCAATTTGATTTTTCGTACGACGATCTAACCTTTCAGTAGTGGTTTAGGCGATTTTCTAGGTAGTTTCTGCTATGCACAAGATTTATGCCTCAATCTGCAAGACGAAATGACACGACCCCACCACTGCTAGTTTCTAGGCATTGAATAATGATGGAAAAATCATGTTGTTTATCTTGCCTCAATCGGATGGTAGACCCTGTCTCGCTCATTCAACTGCCAATTTCTCTCATCAGGAGGCACCTCCTGTCTAACCGGTGCTTGAATTCAACAGATACTACAAGAAGATCAAAACCCCCTCCCGATTGTCCCTCATGCCATTGTATCAAACCAATTTTCAACTCACACGCTGCATTTAGAATGGCGACTCTCCCACTTTTGCTTCTTCATTCCTCGCATTCGCTGTTTGAATGGATGCACTGCAAGTAATGCAAGAATCCTTCCCGGAGAACACCCATAGGCTTCTAGCTAGCTACTAAGTTCATTTGTAGTAGAAAATGGCTAACCTTTCAATGGTTTTGTTTCCTATGCAGATTCTGCCGTACAGAGATTCAATTTAAATACTAGTCATGGAGGTTTGCACATTGCTGTAGTCTGGCTGTGATCCAGAGAAATCTACACCCATTATCACTCTTTCTGTACATTGAAGGTCCATCTGGTCTAACCGGTACTCGGGCACAAATTATGCTGCAAGAAGACCAAGACTCCCGCCCAAAGCTTCTCTTATGCATGCAATGTCATCACATCAGATCGATCTTCAACTCACAGACTACATGTAGAGTGCGGATTCTTTCACCATTGATATCTTAAAGCTGTTCTTTCACGTCGGTGAGGTGCACTGGTACCTCAGCCCACAACATTTGCATTGCCGTCCTTTTGCTTCACCTTGGTGAATCTAGGTACTGATTGGATGGATTTCACTACAAATAGCTCAAAAATCTCTCCTAGGAGAACACGCCCATGGCCACCAATTTCATTTTTAATACAGAGGATCTAACCTTTAGCGGCTTCAGTGATTTTTTGTAGTTCTTTCTAGTTTTGCTCAATATTTCCGCCTCAATCTGAAAGATAAATTGAGAGCACCCTACCCAAGCCATTCCCACATCGAGTCATTTTCATAAATGTCTACCAATAGTGTGGTTCAATAAGTAGTGATCAAAAGTTACTTGTCTTGCCTTAACCAAATGGTAGATTCAATCGTAGTCGAGTGTTACACGCCAGTGCAGTTCAACTGTGATCTTGGTGGATAATCTGCACACTGCCTCATTGATTCTGCCAGAGATTTCTGCACACTTGAGCCTTCTTCCCTTGTCATAGCTCTGGTTCAAATTAAGCTGTAAGAATACCAAGACTCCCTCCCGTTTGTCCCAGTTGTGCATCTAATGACATCATAATCATTGCGAACTCATAGACTGCTGTTTTGTAGCAACTTTTCCAATCTTCGTTTCCCACTACTGTTCCTTCATGACAAATTAGGCTGTAAGAAGACCCAGACTCTCGCGATTGCCCCGTTGCGCATGACATAACATCACATCAATTTCCAACTCACAGAACGCTGTTTTGTGTGGTGAGTTTTCTAATCTGTTTTCCAACTCTGTTCCTTTACGACCAATGGTTGTCCTACTCCGGCTTGTTAGCCCTGTTTCTCTAGTCATAGCTCTGGTTCAAATTAAGCTGCAAGAATACCAAGACTCCCTCCCGATTGTCCCAGTTGTGCATCTAATGACATCACATTCACTTCCAACTCACAGACTGCTGTTTTGTAGCGACTTTTCCAATCTTCCGTTTACCACCACTGTTCCTTTATGACGAATGGCTGTTCTACTTCGCTGTCCTACTCTGGCTTAGTGAATAGATATGGCTGCAAGTAATGTAAGAACCCCTCCCGGAGATACACCCACAGAGTCACAACTAACAGCTTCACTAGTACAAAAAAAGGCTAACCTTTCATTT
>Ga0224501_10000444_pt1 | contig 32993 bp, 32 predicted proteins | sample SF_Oct11_sed_USG_4_FD_169105 | JGI IMG/M metagenome (GOLD analysis project Ga0224501, IMG submission 169105) | Sediment microbial communities from San Francisco Bay, California, United States - SF_Oct11_sed_USGS_8_1 | ecosystem: Environmental > Aquatic > Marine > Sediment | place: USA... | reverse complement strand
ACAACACAAGTCACTGGAGAGGAAAATCGAACTGAAAATCGGTAGCCAGAAGGAGAATAGAAGGTTGCTGATTTAATCTCGTTCTCAAAGACGTTTTTAGGCAAACGGAGATTGAAGCGTCTTATGCCATTGAAGCTTATGTGACCTGTGCAGTGTGAAGGAACACCAATTTTGTCGTGTTCTTCGCAAATAATGACTTGAGCACTTAGTTTCGCTGCCTGCAAGGCAGAAAAAGAACCGGCGGGACCAGCACCGACAACTATTACATCAGCGTTCACTAGAATCACGTCTGTTGTTTTCAAGTTTCAGTTATTTACGTTTTCGTTTAATTTCAGAAGCCAAAAAAAAGAAAAAAGAGAGGATGAAAAAATGGTGCTTTTAAATTTTCTTTTTGCTTAATGCTTTACGGAAGGCCTTTCCACATTTAGGACAATCGAAAAGCCCGATTTCAAGTTCAAGTCTTTTACCACTTCTGTCTGGTCGCCCTGCCATCTTCCAAGTCTTTCTGGGCCTAGAGATGTCTTTTCCACATTTTGGACATTTAGCCATACATATCATCCCTTCCATCATACATACGTATATGAATAAATAATTTTCCATACGAAAGAGCTTTCAACTGTGGAAATGACTGTTTTGAACAGCAGTAGAAAGCTTCGGAGGAATAAGGGATCATGTTGCTGAGAGATGAAGTGTTGCAAATGATAAGCAGTGGGAAACGCAGACTCGGCATCGAAGATGTGGCTTTTGAAGTAAGATACGCCGAGAAAACGGGTAAAATTGGAAAACGAGCGGAAATCTTCATTTGGTCTAATGACCGAGCAGAAATAGTGCTGTATGGGGGTGCAACGCTTTTCAGCGTACGCCATGAACTTTGTCACGTAAAACTGTTCAGAATAGGGCTTCCTTTGACGAATACTGAAAGGGATCTTGAATTGTTTCCCGATTCAGACGACTATATGCGGATGGTAGTTATCGTTGAATGGTATATTAATGAGCTTCAAAAAAGGGTATTTCACGAATATTATGCGATTGATGAAGCTGGCACTCCGCGCCCGCCCCCTTTTCAGGGGTTGCCAGAACTTCCGAAGGATAAATTTACCGCTAAACAAATTGAACGCATAATTAAAATTGCAAGAGGAAAAGACGAAGGCAGTAATTCTTGAGCTTTAACGCCAGCGCCAGAGCAGTAAGACTACAAGGCTTCGAGCGATTAGAGAAAATCCCATGACTGCTATGATTCCGCCGATGAAAGGAAACCACGTTACGGTTTCTAACATCAGAAGGTAGAACATGTAGGCTACGCCTAACCAAAGAACAATGTTTGAAATCGTCTCAGCCATATTACTCAGAGATGACCTAAAATAGAACCGTAGTGCCAAAACAAAGAACTGGAATAACCCAAAGACTATGCAAAACCGCATCACCGTTTCATACACCACAAAGTGATGATCCACAGGTGCTGGTAAAGACACGTTGTACGCGAATTCCTTCATCTCGAAATCTGTGAAGAAATCTACTACTTCAGCATAGTAATCTGGCACAATAATAAAAAACAACGCAAAAAGCATGATAAAAAACCCAAACGAGAAAAGCCCAATCCAACGTTCTCTTCCATCACGGGACACCTTAAACCATCTCCTTAGTCATCTGACTGATTAGTGCTGTCGCCTTAAAAAACTGACTGTTAACAAGGAACACCACATGATGCAAGCCCCAATTTGCGCAGCAAACCTATAACACCCAAACACCCCTATTCACACCAATTATAGCCCGACACCTCGAGCTATTGGGAGCCGCGGGCTAAATATCTCGGCCGAAGCCTCGGTACGTACACCCCAGCTCCATCAACCCCATCTTCTATGGGTGCCCTCGTCCCTACAATGAACCTGTTGCCAAGCACACATGCATAGGGAATGGTCGCCTCTTTTCAGGAAAGGCTTCGAGCTTAGATGCTTTCAGCTCTTATCCATGGCGGCTTAGCTGCCCGGCGTATGCCCTGTCGGACAACCGGTTAACCATAGGCCACAACGTCCCGTTCCTCTCGTACTGGGGACCCTTTCCCTTCAGGCGGCCAACACTCCCAGCAGATAAAGTCTGACCTGTCTCACGACGGTCTAAACCCAGCTCACGTTCCCTTTTAATAGGCGAGCAGCCTCACCCTTGGCCCCTTATGCAGGGCCAGGATAGGAAGAGCCGACATCGAGGTACCAAGCCGCGGGGTCGATGGGGACTCTCGCCCGCGACAAGCCTGTTACCCCCGGGGTAATTTTTCTGTCGCCTCTAGCCCCCACCAAGGAGGACATAGAGGATCGCTAAGCCCGGCTTTCGCCTCTGAATCCCTTACTGTGGAGGATTCAGTCAGACCAGCTTTTGCCTTTGCACTCTACAGCGGGTTTCTGTCCCGCCTGAGCCGATCTTTGGGCCCCCTTGATATTTTTTCGAGGGGGTGCCGCCCCAGCCGAACTGCCCACCTACCGTTGTCCCAACGCGTACGCGCCGGTAAGAGACATGGTTGTAAAAGGTCGGTGTTCCATTGGCGCCTACTCCAGTCCCCGGAGGAACTGGGATCAAGCGGCTCCCGACTACGCTCTGCAAACACAGCCAAATCCCAGCGACAGGCTGCAGTAAAACTCCACGGGGTCTTCTTTTCCCGCTGGGAGTCAGTGGACTGTTCGTCCACTTTACGTGGGTTCACCGGGTACCAAGCGGGGACAGCGGGGTTCTCGTTGATCCATTCATGCGCGTCGGAACTTACCCGACAAGGCATTTGGCTACCTTAAGAGAGTCAGAGTTACTCCCGTCGTTTGCAGGCCCTTAGCCCGGTTGGACCCAGGTTTTAGGTACCTGTACTGGACAGGATTCAGAAGCCATTCACACCCTTTCGGGCTTGCGGCTTCCTATGTTTTTATTAAACAGTCGAAACCCCCTTGCTACTGCGACCTGCGGTTCCAGCCGAAGCCAAAACCACAGGCACCCCTTATACCAAAGGTACGGGGCTAATTTGCCGATTTCCCTCGCTCAGTGTACACCCGACACGCCTTAGGTTTCTCGCCTAGGGACACCTGTGTTGGTTCTGGGTACGGACACGAAGGATCCTTCTCAACATCCTTTTCAAGGGCTCCAAAAATCAGCTGAACCGCCCTAAAAACGGGCAGCTATTCCCGCTTTCATCTGGTTCTCACCATTACGGCACTCCCCAAACTTATACGGTTAAACAAGGCGACAACCTTGCTCAGCCTACCTCGAAGCGTCAGACGTTGAGCTTGCGTCACCGCGTGTACCTTCGTGGTGCAGGAATTTTAACCGGCTTCCCTTTCGGCATAATCAGTTAAGATCTGCCTTAGGATCGACTTACCCCCGGCTGACGGCGCGTTGCCGGGGAACCCTTGCCCTTTCGGCGGAGGGGGTTCTCACCCCTCTTTGCTGTTACTACCACCGGGATTCACAATCCTGAACCGGTCCACCGGATTTCACAACCCGGCTTCTACCCAGCCAGGACGCCCTCCTACCAGATCACGGCTTTCACCGTGCTCTAAGGTATCGGCAGCTGGCTTAGCCCCGTCCATTTTCAGGGCCATCAGCCTCGGCGGGTGAGCTGTTACGCTTTCTTTAAAGGATGGCTGCTTCTGAGCCTACCTCCCCGCTGTTTTAGGCTGATGACGCCTTTCAGTTTAGCACTTAGCCAGCACTTAGGGACCTTAACCTTAGTCTGGGTTGTTCCCCTTTCGGCATGGGGGCTTACCCCACCATAACCCGTCTCCCGAGGTCTGCAGTGCCGATAGATTCGGAGTTTGAAAACGAAGCGGAACCTTTCGGCTCCTCACTTCCTAATCAGTGCTCTACCCTGTCGGCTGCCTCACTCGGGGCTGGGCTGCGACCCACTTCGGAGGGAACTAGCTATCACCGGGCTAGATTGGTCTTTCGCCCCTAACCCCAGGTCAGAGGAACAAATTGCACGTTAGTACCCCTTCGGGCCTCCACCAGACTTTCGTCTGGCTTCACCCTGCCCAGGGCTAGATCGCCCGGTTTCTAGTCATCAAAGCTATGACTCCGCGCCCTTTAAGACGCCGCGCCTCACCAGCCAAAGACTGGTTGTGCGCTTGTTGGTTTCCCTGTGCGTTCAGGCTTTTGACCTTTAAGCTTGCCATAGCCATGAACTCCCCGGCCCGTGTTTCTAGACGGAACATGCAACCCTAGTCCCCCATTCCCGTACTGCCGCATTGCTGCGGTTTCCTTCGAATGGGATCTATCCTTCCGGGCTGCATACGTCTTTAACCGCCTGGTTTCAGACTCTTTTCAGCTCCCTTCCGGGATACTTTTCAACTTTCTGTCACCATACTAGTGCGCTATCGGTCTTGAGACGTGTTTAGTCTTGGAAGTTGGTGACTCCCAATTTTCCACACCCAAGCCAGGGTATGGTACTCTGGGATTCCAGCCTTCGTCTTTCCGGTTTACGCTTACGGGGCTTTCACCCTCTATGGCGGGTCGTTCCAGACCACTTTAGCTTTGCCAGTGAAGATATAGCCGGACCCATAACCCTACATCTCTCATAAGTTTCCTTACAAGATTCGGTTTGGACTTTTCCCATTTCGCTCGCTGCTACTAAGGGAATCTTGGTTAGTTTCTTTTCCTCCCCTTACTATGATGCTTCAGTTCAGGAGGTTCCCCCTCCATTGCTGGAGTGTCACGGGTCCCGAAGGAGCCGCGACGAGAAGTCTCATTTGGGCATCCTCGGTTCTACAGCTGCGTGCGCTTACCCGAGGCGTTTCGCTGCTTGCCGCGCCCTTCTTCAGCGCTCAAGCCTAGCCATTCACCAGACGGCGTGGCATGTCGAACTTTTTTGGCGTGTAGGTGAATAGGTGTTTGTTTAGTGTAGGTTTGTTGGCTGTTGGGCTTACTTCCTATGTGGTGTTCATTGTGAGCTTGATTTGCCCATTTTCAAGAACTCACTAACATTCTTCACCTAGCAATCGTATGATTGAAGGTTGCACCCTCTTCTTGGCGTGTGAATTTTCGCCAAGTTATTTTACAGGCGGAGTTTTGGGATATAAGGGTTACTGTGTCGTTTATAGTTGTTTCTGGTTTTATGGCGGGTTTGGTTGTGGTGTATTTTTTACATGCTCTTGCATATTTTTCTGCCTATATATCGATGGTGTTCATGGGATAAAGAAGGTTCGGTTGGTTTTTAACGGTTTTTTCGATGTGTTTATGTGAGTGGGCAGCGTTGACCTTGTAGGGATGTAATATGACAGAGAGCGAACGGGTTACGATGGCTCATGGTGCAGGTGGCGCTGTGATGGCTAAGTTGATTGAAAGGTTTGTTTTGCCTTATCTTGGTGGTTTTAAGGGGGCTGAGGTTGGTTTGGAGGTGTTAGATGACGCGGCTGTTGTGGATGGTGTGGTGTTTAAGAGTGATTCGCATGCCGTTCGTCCGATTTTCTTTCCGGGTGGGGATATTGGGCGGTTGGCAGTGGCCGGGACAGTGAATGACTTGGCTGTTTTAGGGGCTGAGCCTGTGGCTTTGGCTTGTGGATTTGTGCTTGAGGAAGGGTTAGCTTTTGGTGATTTGGAGCGGGTTTTGGCGAGTATGAAGGTGGCTTGTGAGGAGGCGGAGGTTTTTGTGGTGACTGGGGATACGAAGGTGGTGGAGAAAGGCAGCCTTGGAGGGTTGGTGGTTAATATGAGTGGGATTGGCAGGCGTAGTAAAGCCTTAGACCATAATTTGGCTGTTGTTAGGAAGTATAGAAGCGGCTTTAGTGCTCGTTGGGTTTTAGATGGAAATTTGCGGGCGAGTGACCGGGTTATTTTGTCGGGGACGATTGGGGATCATGGGTTGGCCGTCTTGTCGGCGCAGGAGGGGTTTGCTTTTGGTAGTGGGATTGTATCGGATGTTAAGCCTTTGAACCGTGTGATTGAGCGGGCCTTAGAGGTTGGGGGGGTGGTGTCTATGAAGGATCCGACTCGAGGTGGGTTGGCGAATGCTTTGAATGAGTGGTGTGAGAAGGCGAGTGTGGGGATTTTGGTGCATGAGGATAAAATACCGATTAGGGAGGATGTGCGGGTGGCGTGTGAGATGTTAGGAATTGACCCGTTAGAGGTTGGGAATGAGGGGAAGGTGATTGTTGGGGTGGTGGAGGAGATGGCTGAAGAAGTTTTAGAAGCTCTAAGAGGCACTAAAGAAGGGAAAGATGCGGAGATTATTGGAGAGGCTACTGATGAGTTTGATTTGGTAGCGATGGAGACAGTGGTTAGAGGTAAGCGAATTTTGCCGATGCCAGTTGGTGATCCGGTGCCGAGAATATGCTGATGTTGACTGATTTTGGAAGTTTCTTCTGCAAGTCATAAAAACTGAAGCAAAGGACATAGCTCATTATCGAAAGGAAGGCAAAGAAAGATGAGGAAAAGCTAATATGCGCCTTGCTTTTCGGAGAGGCAAAGACAAGAAAGAAAGTTGAACACCTTGCTGAGTCCTACCGGAATTGTCCTTACATAAATCTGATAGCAATTAAGGAGAACCAGCTTTTTGCCACTTACTTTCTTCCAGAAAGACAAAGATGGTGGATTGAGTCCATAGAGAAAAATCCATTGAACACAATTGGACTGGAAAAAGCAAGAGTTACAATCGTAGACAACATTTACTATCCTAGAGAGTTGAGGATGCAGCTTCCAAAGAACCCGCAAGATGTTTCACCATGTGAATCGAATTGTGAAACCTGCCCATATTATGGAAAGTGCACTGGCTGCCCAGCTACAATATTCCACAGAAGAAAAGGAAAGAGCAAAGAATACTGACAAGAGCAGTGGCAGAGAGTTAGCTGTGTGGTGTTGATGGGTGTGAGGTTTGTTGTTGGCTGTTGTTTGGAAGAGTTTAAGAGGTATTATAGAAGATTAGCCTTGGATGTGGAGTGGCGAGGGACGTTTGGGTCTACGGAGGAGCTTGGTTATATGTGTGTATGAAAGAGAGGGCTCTCTGAGAATCCTTCTTTGCTTATTGTCTGGAGGGAGAAAGGTGAGTTTGCTGTCATGCGATTCGGCACGAGTCAAGTACTAAAAAGTTGAACGGTGAACGGTTCATTTCATAGAATTGATCTTCATTAAGAAAACAACGTTTTTCTTGCCGTGGTGAACCCCTTTCACATTGTATCGCTACAGCTTCTCCATCTTCACTTATCTACACGTACTTGCCAAAGTGCCCCGCTTCTGGATGAAACTTCTTATCTGATGAAATCTTCACTTTATCTCCAATTTTAATTTTCACTTTTAGTATATTCTCCTAGGCATGTGTGATTGGTTTCTAAACAGCGATAATGTAAGCGAGCTAAAGACTATTGTTTTACTTTTACGAACTTCTTTTTCTTTGTCGATAGATGCTAGTGTATATCTTGTAGATTTCCACCAATCCCTTGTTTTTCAGGGTGGTAATTGCTCCTGCAATTCGCCTGTTGGGCAGGTTCTTGGTCTGAATCTCTCCAACCTCTTTAATGAATTAATAAGTTTTCCGTTCTATTCCACTTAATCTTTCAATTTCATCTTTCATACTTGTACCTTGTGTTGTTTCTTATTGTAATTGAGCGCGCAAAAAGATTTCAGGAAGCTATTATTTTCTCTTTGGCGAGCACTCGTCGGAATGTTTTATTGCATTTGGGGCATTTATAGTGACCTATAGTGAGCTGTAGTCTTTCACCAGTCTTACTGGGTCTTCCAGCCATTTTCCAAGTCTTGATAGGAATCGTTTCGATTCCGCATCTAGGACATGTTGCTTTCTCTGAATTGTTAAATGAATTCAACAGCTCTCTCCTAAGATCTTCTCCGGTCTTGTCAATTTTTCGGATAGCCTCTGCAAGTTCCATGTCCTTAAAAATGCCACTTATCCACTTGGCGAAGTCTCCTCTTTTTTGATGAAATTCAAGTGAAGCAACTGGAACTTTACTCATTTTCTTCCTCAAATCTTGTAGGTTTAAAGCTACTTCGTGGAGCGGTTTACCGACATCCTCGTAGAAATAGAATCCCCATTCGCTGGAAATCTCCTTCTTAGCTGGTTCAGGAGGAACATTACACTTAGGAAATCTGCCATGCTTTTGCCTGTACTCGTCTAAAAGTACCTTCACTCTATCTTTTTGTTTTGAAGTAAACTCTCTTTTATAATATTTGGTTTCGCGTTTGCGAGGGTCATCAGAAAAATTTGTCTTCAAATAATGAGTAAATTCTTCTTGAAGATTGACAGTTTCTCCGATGTAGATAAGAATTTTGTCTCCATTATAGAATGCATAAACTCCAGGTCCTTTTGGAATGTTTTTCGCCTTATCGCCCCAATAGTATATTTCCCCTGAGATTGACATATTTTCACCTCAAATGGTTAAACATAATTTGCACACGTCATAAGCTCGATTTCTTCCTCAGACATTATTCATAACACCATTACTTTGATTGATTTTTCTTATTATTCATTAAGTTATGCAGCCTTAGAAGCCGTAAAAGGTCATTTTGCAGAAATCTTGTCCAACCGCGTTCAAAGTGGAATGAGGCGTTATCACTGATTAGCCTGATCTTGCATGGGTACTGTCCATTCAAATGGCCCTTACAATCAGACTCTTTCTCCGGAATCTTACCACAATTGGCTTTGCATAGACCATCTATAAGATCCTGTATCTTAAGGTAGAGTCTCTGCGGTTCAAGTGAGGGCATGAAACTCTCTGATATCATCTGGATGTTTTCTCGTTTCATCTCTTTCTTTGCTGCTTCCGTAAACCTCTTGCTGATGAGAACTCCTTTATCATAGTCCTTAAGCTTCATGATCTCAGACATCTCCTTAACAGCGTCTATACCAACAACGCCAGATCTTGATTCTGGCGCGGTTATAATGCGCAACAATATCTTGTCATCCGATTTGGCGTCTGAAGCAGTAAAGTCTATCCCTTTATCCCATTTTTGTTTTTCTTCATATTCGTAATCTCTGATCGTCATGACTAGTTCTGCCTTATCTTCGATACTCATTTAAAACTTACGCCTCCACACTGTTTTCTACTCCATCCTCACCATCTTAAATGGAAGACAAGGCTATCTTCGCATCAAAAGCCATTAGATCTTTGAGGATTTAAAACTTAATCTTGTCATCCATTCTTGTTAATATGATTCTCATAATAATTAATATACCCTTCCGTGAACACTTAGAAACTAGTTGGTCAAAGCTCTCTCGAACTCAAACATACTCTAATTCCTACTAGGTTCTCAGTAAGAATCTCTTGAGCTTTAGACAGTTCTTTCCACATTTCATCTAGAACTATCTCCCAATTGTCTTCATATCAATTGAGAAGTATATAATGGAAAAGGATACTGGAACTGATACTTCTAGGTTATTTGAAGCCAAATAAAATCTAGTATAAGCTAGCCTCAACATACAAAACCGCTGTCTATCTCCACAAGTCTGGGATTTTCGCTGCTTTAACCAACTTCCACTTCCCTAGAAAATCCTTCCGGTAAAAATGATACAACCCACACCGCGTACACTGCAAAACCCGCCTCCCCTTCTTCAAATCCAAACTATACAATTCCAAAACCTCACCACAATCAATACACACCCCCCGATGCCTCCGCTGCTCCCCCTCACCAAAAACCCCACCACCCATAAATACACCAATCTAACAATTGCCACCTACACCATATAAACACTACCACACACCCGAAACCTATTAGGAACCAAATAGAACAGTCTACCCATCACGCTAAACACACACAAAACTCCAATAACAACCTTTAATACAAAACATAACTTCCTCATCTTCAAGAGCGAAAACAAATGTACAAGTTCATTCTCTACTATGAGCAAAAAACCCCATACCAAAACAGAATAAACCCAATCATCCAAACTTTGGAAAGGATACAAAAGAAGTGGGAAATCGACTTCAGCATTATAGAGACAGAAACACTGCAGCAAGCACAAGTTGAACAAGTTAAAAACGGCATACGCAGCATCACCCCTCAGATTAGAGGAAAAATAGTAAGCGCCAAAAACAAGATCCTACCCTTATCAAAAACCAAGAACCTAAACACAACAAACACACCGATCCTCATACTATACCACAACAAAAGACCAATCAACGTTTATCCTCACATGTTAGGAACAACATACTTCGAAATAGAACTACAACTCAAAAACATTTCAGAAATTGGCCCACAAGCCCACATGGTTGCAAAGGGTCTCCTAGAAGAACCTATACAAAAAATACTCGCCGACGATCCGTCAATTCTAGAAAAGAGAATGCAATTCAAAGATGCGAACAAAGATGTCGGCTTCGGCGTGGTAGATGTGCTTCTCCAAGATGCATGCGGTAGAATAGTGGTCGTGGAGATAGAAACAAAAGCAACCGAAACAGCTGTGGCGCAAGTATCTAGACTTGCCGCAGGCTATGCGTCACAAAACAAACTTTCCCTAGACAGTGTGCGTAAAGTAATTTTGTGTCAACACTTCGACGAGAAAACTATAAAGTCATGCCAAGGAGCTAACGTTGAACTCTACCAATTAACCACAGAGAAAACTTGTTAAACTCACACTCTCTAATGAAAAGATAGGAAAAAAGTGAAAGCCCATCCCTCATTGATTAGTACAACTTCTATAAACAGAAAGTGGAAACATAATGTGGTGAATATGTGAAATGAACATTGAAGCAGCTTTAAACTTCATTCAAGAACACGGAAACACAATCGACAGATACCGCATCAACTATTTGTTAAATGAAAGGCATAACGATGAAATTCCCTTAAAAAATCTAAGAAGCATACAGAACAAAGACGGCGGTTTCCCCTACAACCTTGAAAAAGACAAACACAGCAGCGTAAGCGAAACATGTTCCACACTAAATCTCATCAGAGAGCTTGACTTGAAAGAGTCTAATGTCTGCAAAAAAGCTATACAGTTCCTCTTCAAAACCCAGCAACAAAACGGAAGTTGGGACGAAAACCTAAGAATAGCAGAGTACAAGCCTCCACCATGGGACACACCTGCAAAGCCAGAGACTAGAACATGGCTAACTGCGGAAGTAGCAAACAAGCTAATCCAGCTAGGCTACCACAACTCGGAATATGTTAGGAAAGCAGCGAAGTTTCTTATGCAAAACAGAGACAAAAATGGAAAGGTAGCGGGTTACCGAATCGCCACGTGGATAACCATCTCAGTGTTTGCCCAACTTGAAGGCATTGAAAACGAAATAGTGCAGAAATCCATGAAGCTTGTTGAAGAATGGTTGCAGGAAGAAGAAATAGACGCCTCGTTCCTAAACTGGTACTTAGAATGTCTTCATGACGCGAAAATACCGCGAAATCATCCGCTAGTTCAGATTTGTCTTGAAAAACTGGTTAAGCTGCAACAAAAAAATGGAAGCTGGACAAGTGTGGATGGTGAAAGATACATTGTGCCTACTACAATAACTGCGCTGAAACTATTGCGAGACTTCGATGTTTGGACAGCACAAGGAAAGTGAACGAAGATGGTTAGCACGAAAGAAATTATGGACGTAGCCCTAAAACTTGTAGACTTCGAATCGGTGCCAGCAGACAGCGCCATATACGTTGAAGGAAAAAACATCAAAAAGGTTCTGTTTGGAATTGACGCAGATGTTCCAGAGCTTTTGCTTGCAAAACAGCTAGGCTACGATGCTGTAATCTCTCATCATCCTAAAGGCGGATCAGCTGTCATCAATTTCTATCAAGTTTTCAGCCGACACGTTCAACAGATGATAGACGCTGGCGTCCCAAAGCATGAGGCTGAGGAGGCAGTTCGCAAAAAGATGAAGGCTTTGGAAGTAGAGATGCACACCAAAAACTACAGCCACGCAGTGGATATGGCTCGGCTTCTTAGAATGCCTTACATGAACATTCACACGCCTTTAGACGAGCTGGGAAGAAGAATGATGGCTCAGAAAATCAAACAAGAAACTGGGAAAGACGCCACAGTAAGGGACGTTGTTTCAGCGCTTAAGAAATTGCCAGAATTCAAGAACGCAACAACAGACATCGAGATACGTCTAGGAGACGCTGCAAATCTCGCTGGAAAAACTAGGGTATCCCACGGCGCTGGAACAAATGGAGGCTACGAAATCGCGAAAACATACTTTAAACATCGAATAAACACGCTAATCTATATCCACATAAGCTCCGCAGACCTTGAAAAACTAAAGGCTGACGATGCAGGGAACTTAATAATCACTGGACATATCGCAAGCGACTCTGTAGGAATAAACCCATTAATTAAAGAGCTGGAAAACAGAGACATTCTTGTGACTAGATTGGGAATAGTTCCTCCTTGAAAGAGGAGGTTAAATAAACGAAACTGTTTAGGCGACATCGATGAAGCTGGTTTGTTTCTCAGACTCAACAAAATCCTACGGAGTTTTAGAAGAAGATCAAGTAATCTGCTTGTCTACTTTGGCAAAGGCGTTGGAACAACCTTATCCGCACAGCCTCGAGGCTTTAATCTCTCAAAGCATAAAAGAAACAAGCATCGAACAGTTGATTCAAAACGCAACAAAAACAACTCTTGAACAAGCAGTATTCCCCCTTAGCAAAGTGAAAATATTAGCGCCAATCGCGACGCCTCCGAAAATTATCTGTCTAGGTCTAAACTACAAAAACCACGCTGCAGAACAAGAAAAAGCCCCGCCTGACGAACCAGTAATTTTCATGAAACCCCACACAACCATAATAGGTCCAAACGAAAACATTGTTAAGCCCCATTTCGTGAAACAGCTTGACTATGAGGCAGAACTAGCAATCGTAATGGGCAAAAAGGCTAAAAACGTCTCAGCCAATGATGCTAAGTCATATATTTTTGGGTACACAATTCTCAACGATGTTTCCGCACGGGATATACAGTTCAAAGATAAACAATGGACTAGAGGAAAAAGTTTTGACACCTTTGCACCTACTGGTCCTTGCATCACTACTACCAACCAAATAACTGACCCGACCAATTTACGGATTTGCACATGGGTAAACAAGGAATTACGACAAGATTCTAATACCAGCAACATGGCGCTCAATGTTTTGGAAATTGTGCATCATCTCAGCCGTGTTATGACGTTGGAACCATGCGACATCATTGCCACAGGTACTCCTGCTGGAGTAGGGTTCGCTATGAAGCCTAAGTCCAAGTTTCTCCAAAAAGACGATGTTGTAGAGATAGAAGTAGAGGGCATAGGTGTTTTGCGGAATAGGGTGGTTGAAGATAAAGCCACACTTTAGCTGGGTTTATGGATAAGTTTAAGACTTTCACAACACATTAGTCAATTAATTCAGTTGAGGAGAACTCTGTGGTATCCCAGCTAACACAGGAAGAAGGCGAGTTTCTAGTTAAACTTGCCCGAAAAGCTGTAGAGGAATATTTAAAAACGGGCAAAGTAATCAACGCGCCAAAAGATACCTCTGCCAAGCTGATGCAACGCTGCGGAGTTTTCATCACCATTAACCGCCTTGAAAACAGCAAGAAAAAACTAAGAGGATGCATAGGCTACCCCTATCCAACCACTATACTAGCGCAAGCAGTCATAGAATGTACAATAAGTTCAGCAGCTCAAGACCCACGTTTCCCTCCTCTTTCCCCAGACGAACTTGACCACGTTGTTTTTGAAGTCAGTGTCCTCACACCCCCAGAACTTGTAGAGGTAGAAAATCCGAAACATCTTTCGTCAAGGATTAAGGTGGGCGAGGACGGTCTCATCGTAGAAAGAGGACTCTATAAAGGTCTTCTATTGCCCCAAGTGCCTGTTGAATACAACTGGGATGCAGAAGAATTCCTCTGTCAATGCTGCATAAAAGCCAGTTTACCCCCAGATAGCTGGCTAACAAAGATGACAAAAATCTATAAATTTCAAGCAATAGTTTTTGCGGAAGAAAGCCCAAGAGAAAAAATAAAACGAAAAAAACTTGGCGGAAAATAAATCCATGCGAGTTCAATTTGCCCCAAGCGGTGTCGGACTCGGCCATGCAGGCCGCTGCATCCCCATAGCACGAGGACTACAAAATAGAAATGGAAACACCGAAATCTTTTTCTCAACATACTTAGACGCTGTTAGCTACGTCCGCCAAGAAGGATTCTCCACAGTTGAAGTCCCACCGATGGACTTTAAAGTTAAACCTGATGGAACGGTGGACTTTAGAAGAACAGCTGCGAATCCTGGTCCCTTCGTTGCTTCTTTCAATTTTTTGGAACAAGTGGGTAAGGAAATTGAAGTCATGGGGACTTTTAAACCAGATTTGGTTGTGTCGGATTCAAGAGCTTCACCTATTGTTGCAGCACGAATGCTGGGCATCCCGACTATTTGTATACTTAACCAGTTCCAAGTAATCATTCCGAGGGAAACACATTATTTGCGACTCGCCAAATTTGCAGACGCCATAACTCTTGCAATTCTTGGAAAAATTTGGACGACAGGGGTTAAGGTGATGATTCCAGATTTCCCACCACCCTATACAATATCTACAGATAACCTGCGTATTCCTAAAGCTTATAGAAAAAAAATTAAACTCATCGGTCCAATTCTGCCAGTTCGTCCCGACGCATTGCCAACTAAGAAAGAGTTACGTAAAAAACTTGGTTTGCAAGATGAGAAACCTGTGATTTTTGTGCCTATCAGCGGTCCTTTGAAGGAAAGAGCTTATCTTATAAGCATTCTTCAAAGAATCTTTACAAGTTTTCCAGACAACTATCAAATCGTTATGTCTCTTGGATACCCAAAATCCAATGCAGCTCCTGTTCGATATGGTAATTTTACAGTTTTCAGATGGATTCCAAACCGTTTTGAATACATGAAAGCATGCGACATTGTAATTTCCCGGGCGGGTCATGGAACCATATTGCAAACCATTTGTTATGGTAAACCTGCAATCTTAATTCCCACGCCGAGCCACACAGAACAACATAATAACGCTAAAAAAGCCATAAAACATGGTGTTGCTTTGATGATTGAACAAGAAAACCTCCACAGAGAGACGCTTTTGTCAACGATGAAAGAAATGATGGAAAACAAGCGTTTTGTCCAAAAAGCTGTGGAAATTCAGAAAGAGGTTTCTGTCGTAGACGGGTTAGAAACAGCTATCGAAACGACTTTGGAAGTAGTGGAAGGAGGTAAAGCTTGTATTTCTGCCTAGAAGGGTTTTAGAGGAAAAACTGCGTAGGTTTCTGGAAGAAGACGTTGGACAAGGCGACATAACCACTTATCTCACGATTCCTCAAAACGTAATTGTTGAAGCCGAAGTTGTTATGAAAGAAAGCGGCTTAGTGGCTGGAATAGAAGAAGCATTGGTCTTATGTGCAAGCCTAAATCTGCAAGCGAAAGCTCTAACCTCTGACGGCGCCCAAGTTAAACCTAAGAACGCTATACTGCGCATCGTCGGGGATGCCAGAACTGTTCTTTCTACGGAGCGAACGCTTCTTAACTTACTTTCTAGAATGAGTGGCATAGCAACCGCAACAAACAATTTACTAGGCAAAATTAAAGCAGCTGGTTATAAGACACGCGTTGCTTGCACCAGAAAAGTGGCGCCGGGGCTTGGTTATTTTGACAAAAAGGCTGTTTTCCTCGGCAGTGGTGATACGCATAGGTTGCATCTTGACGATTTAGTTTTGATAAAAGATAATCATATAAAAATTGTTGGCAACATTAAAAAAGCTATGCGAAGAGCTTGTGAAACTATTTCTTTTTCCAAGAAGATAGAGGTTGAAGTAGCATCTGTTGAGGATGCTTTGGAAGCAACGAAGGCTGGTGCCGCCATAATTATGCTAGACAACTTTTCCCCAGCTAAAGTAAGGAAAACTGTGTCCTTTTTAACTAAAAAAGGAGTTAGAAACAAAGTGTTGCTTGAGGCAAGCGGTGGAATAACCGAGAAGAACATTATTGAATATGCGGCGGCAGGCGTTGACGTTGTAAGCATTGGCGAAATTACTCACAGCGTAAAGGCGTTAGACATGAGCCTTGAAGTTGTCAACGTTAGAAAAGCTAAAAAATGACCCCCTTTTTGCATGTTTTGTGTGGACGTATTCTACTGGATATTCCTCAAGCTTAAAAACAAAAAAGAGTTAGCCAGCAAGGCTTTTAACTTTGCAACATATTTCTCATAGCCCATTCAACAATAGCCGAAATCAACAGAATCAAAACGCAGATTGTAATGAGTATACAAGTCCTCACTGCCTCTTTCTTGCCACGATGTCTTAACATTTGCAAAAACAAAACAACGCTTTGAGCCATGGCAACAGAATAGACGCCGAACTCTAGCCAAAAAATAGGCGTGAAGAACAATAATAGGAACGTCAGAATCGGTGGAACTCCTTGTGCAATACTAAGTATAGCAATAACCGTCCCAGTGTTAAAGAGAACAAAGCTGCCCTAAAATGGTCCAATGATGGGAACAAACATGATGAGGGTGTGAAGTAAGTTGTTTCCAAAAATGAAGCGGGGGTCATTAAATCGTTCAAATTCTTCTTCGACTTCACCTCTAATTTTCTGTGCTTCCGACATATCAATTTTGAAAACCAGCGCTCCGAGAACTGTGACAACCAAAGCAGTAATCAAAAAAATCGCAATAATTATAATTCTCGTATGCACATCAAATCGTATAGTTTGAAGCTTTTCCATAACGCCAGTCACTTAACTATCTCCCCTTAGGAACTATTCTTAGCACGCGAAATCCTCTAGCACACGGATTTAACATGTCCTTTATTTGAACTGCTTCTAAGATTCCTTTGTTGTCTTCAGCGTATCCCGCAACGTCATGTTCAGCTGCAATAAGCGACTGGAGCGTAACTCTGCCTTGAGTAAGCCTCGCATAGCATTTGGAGGGCAAACCTAGAATCTGCTCTTTGTTTTCTTTTAAGGCTTTCTCGCAAGCGTAAAGAATTGCATGAGCTCCGGTAGTCAGCTCTGCGATTCTCACAGGAATGCTCTCTTTTCCAATAGCCAACACGTCTATGCCGTAAACTCGTTTGATGTCAGTTGCCAGCTTTCTTAGTTTTGGCAGAATCTTCAAAACCCTGCTGCGAGCTTTTCCTCTAAGTTGAACTGGCGAAATCTCTTCTACTAACAGTCCACCTACAGACATATCTAAATGAACCACATCAGCTCTAACCTCTTTCAGCAATGTCTGGCAGAGTTCAAGTTCATGAATTATTAAAACATGTCCATTTTCCACTGGAGCAAAGATCGGCTCAGCTAAGAATTGGCAAGCTTCTCTGTAAGGTGGTTCTACGAGAACCGTGGCTGCCGCAACAATTTGCAAAGGCTCGAAGCGAGTGTTTAATATGGCTGCCCCCGAGTCTGCCGCAACAACTTTCAATGTTCTCCCTCAACTCCACATATTAGAATACACGTTTAACCCTTAACACAAACAAACAACTAATAAAGAATTTCACAGGATCATTTGTCCTTTTTCAAACCCATTCCTAGAACGAAAATCTCAGCACTCTTCGCCCGACTTGCCTTCGGCTTCATTATTTCAACTCTTGCAAAATGCTCCCTAACTTCCTCAACAAAACCTTTGAACATGTCACCTTGAAACACTTTCACGAAAAAGTTACCATTTGCTTTAAGAAATTTCAAAGCAAGCGTCAAAGATTGACGAGCTAAGTCTATCTGCCGCGCGTGATCAACCTCCCAGACTCCGGAAACATTTGGCGAAACATCTGAAATAACAGCATCAACCAAGGAGGGTAAAATCCTCTCAATCTGCTTCGATATTTCAGAGTCAGTTATATCGCCAGTTATAGTGTGAACGTTAGCTACTTTCAAGGGGTCAATACTTTTTAAATCAACTCCCAGAACAAAACCCGCTTTTCCCACAATTTTTCGAGATGCTTGTAACCAACCGCCCGGTGCTGCGCCTAAATCAACAACAACGTCACCTTTTCTTAGAAAACGGTATTTTTTTACTGCTTGCAGAAGTTTGTATGTTGCTCGAGAACGGTATTTTTCCTCTTTAGCTTTTCTAAAATAATAATCTCGCTTTCGTTCTCTTACCCACGCTTTAGGCAACCTTAACTGTCACCTTGCAAGCCAACGTCTTCTCGGGCTAGGCTGGTGAGCCATTCGGTTAGCTTCTCACAATCATTTGGTGAGGTGGCACCGTAGGCGCCACATCGAATGCTCTCGGGACAGCTTAAGCATGGACAATCTATTATGGAATTTATTGAAGCCGGCTTTCTTTTCGGAAACAACCTATAAGTCCATCGACCTTCGAAAAGTTCGCGTTCACGTCGTATAAGCCCCTTGTTTTCTAGTTTAATGGCTATTCGGGAGCCTTCTCTACTGCTGGCGTCCAGTTGACGCCACAAATCTGATTGAAGCACGCCCTCGTCACCAGTGTTGGCGATGAATTGTAGAGCCTTATGCTCCAAGGCGTTGCGTTTAGGCATCTCTCGGTGTCCTCAAGTTTTCAATATAAATAGCGCTGTCTAAGAATAAAAATATGTATGTAAAAACACCACTTTAGCTACTTTAAAATAAACTGAGAAGTGTTTAATTTAACGATCGTATATTGCCTGTATGGATGTTGGAACGGTTGCAAAGTCATAATCAAACACAGAAATTTTGCCTAGGCATAGAAGCAACAGCAGACGACTTCAGCGTTGGAGTACTAAACTTCGAAGGAAAAGTTCTAGTAAACATAATTAATGCTTTTATACCGGAAACGGGTGGCATCCACCCGCGAGAAGCCGCGAGACACCACGCAGAAGTTGCCGGAGAAGTTATTTCCACGGCCTTCCAAGAGGCAGGAATAAAACCCAGAGACATTACTGTCGTTGCTTTTTCGCAAGGACCCGGTTTGGGGCCGTGCCTTCGCACAGGTGCAACTGTCGCTCGAGCTTTAGCATCATACCTTAACGTTCCTTTGGTGGGTGTTAATCATTGCGTGGCACACATTGAAATCGGTAAACTTGCAACAAATGCTCGGGATCCTGTTACCTTGTACGTTTCTGGAGGAAACACGATAGTTTCGGCTTTTGACGCTGGGCGTTATCGTGTTTTTGGTGAGACTTTGGACATAGCTGTGGGCAACTGCTTGGACGTTTTTGCACGGGAGGCTGGGCTTCACCAACGTGAGGGAATGCCGTTCGGCGCTATGGTGGAGAAACTTGCAAGCAATGGAAAAGAGTTGGTTGACTTGCCTTATAGTGTTAAGGGCATGGATTTGTCTTTCAGCGGGCTTCTTACAGCCACGGTTAGGCTTCTTAAAAGTGGAAACCATAGACTTGAAGATTTGTGTTATAGCTTGCAGGAAGTGGCATTCTCTATGCTCACCGAAGTTACCGAACGTGCTCTGGCACATACCGAAAAGCGCGAGGTCCTTTTAACGGGAGGGGTAGGAGCAAACAAACGGTTGCAAGCCATGCTAAACGCCATTGCTGAGGAACACGATAGTTGTTTTTGCGTAGTTCCAAAACAGTACGCCTTAGACAACGGCGCTATGATTGCTTGGACGGGCATCCTTGCTTACAAACACGGCGTGACTACGCCTGTTGACAAGAGTTTTGTCAGACTGAAATGGAGACTTGAAGACGTAGATGCACCATGGGTTGAAGGATAGAATGCTGATTAAGAAGGGAGCGGAAGCAAGTCTATTTCTTGAAGATTGGCAAGGTCGGAAAGTGATTATGAAGCGACGGCTTCCAAAAAAATATAGACTTCCTGAGATAGATGAAAAAATCCGCACCTACCGAACCATTCACGAGTCCCAACTTCTTCATTATGCAAAAGAAGCGGGAGTTCCAACTCCCACAATTTTTATGGTGGGTTTGGCTGATTCGAACATAATCATGGAGTTTGTTGAAGGTAAACAGGTAAAACAGGTTTTAGACGGGCTTTCTTTTGAAGAGCGCAAAGGATTAAGCAAGCACATCGGCGTACTTATCGGCCGTCTTCATTGCAAGGGTATTATTCACGGCGATCTTACAACTTCTAACATGATACTAACTCTCAGTGGCAAGGTGGTTTTTGTTGACTTTGGACTTGGAGAAAAAACTGTTGAGCTTGAACTAAAGGGAGTTGATCTCCATCTTATGAAGCGTGCATTCCAAAGCACCCATTTTCGCTACGCCAAAGAATGTTTCAACGCGGTTTTAGAGGGCTACACTAAAATAGTTGGGGACAAAGTGGCGAAAAAAGTATTACGTAAAATACGCGAAATTGAAAAGCGAGGTCGATATATTTCTGAAAGGAGGAAAACAGAAGAATGATCAATAATGTCCGGTGCATAACTCTTTCCGTATCCGATCTCAAGACTGCCGTTGATTTTTACGAAAAAACTTTGGGATTTAACAAGAAGTACGAATACCCTTCTTACGCAGGCTTTCAATGCGGCGGAGTGGAAATCGGGCTTAGACCCGGCAGAAAGGAAAAGGAACGTATAGAAGATGCGCCATCCATTGAGTTCTTTGTAGACAACGTAGACGCAGCATATGAAACACCGAAAAAAAAAGGTGTAAACTTCGTCAAAGAACCACACGATGAGCCTTGGGGAGGCCGAGAAGCAAGCTTCCTTGACCTTGACGGAAACCTTTTAGAGATTGTGCAAATTAGCTGGAAAAAATACTTCGAAGTAAGCGTGAAAGGTGCTAAGGCTCCGTGACGATTATGACTGATTTCCCGAAAGGCAGAGTTGCGTTCCTCGTAACAAGCAACATCCATAAATTCAACGAAGCCCGCAGAGTTTTAAACAAATACAAAATAGCGACAGCAATGCTGAAAAAAATTGGCGCAGTTGAAATTCAAGACGATAACATAGATAATGTTGCAAAAGCCAGCGCCGTAGACGCGGTTAAAAAATGCAATCTACCTATCATGGTTGAAGACGCAGGGTTATTCATTAAAGCGCTAAAAGGCTTTCCAGGTCCCTATTCTTCACATGTTTACCGAACAATCGGCAACGATGGCATTTTGCAATTGATGGAAAACATAACCAACAGAAACGCAAGTTTCAAGTCAGTTGTGGCTTTTCTAAGCCCCACAATGGACAAACCATTATGCTTCAGTGGTGAAGCTAAAGGAAAGATCGTTAAAGAAAAACACGGTAGCGGAGGATTCGGCTTTGACCCAATTTTCAAACCCTTAAACTCCTCGAAAACTTTTGCCGAAATGACTGTTGAGGAAAAAAATCAAAATTCACATCGTGCCTTAGCCTTTTACAAATTCGCAGAATGGTATACAGCAAGTTTTTAGTTCTCAGAAGTCTTAAATATCTGCGATGAGTCGTTAAAAGAGCTCTCGGAGGGCAAGACTGTTGCCTAAGCAAGAAAAAGGAAAATCACATTCAATTCGCCCGGTAAGTAAGCGACCGCCTTCGTGGTGTAAGTATGAGTCCGAAGAAGTGGAAGCGCTGATCATTAAGTTGGCGAGAGAAGGACATTCTGCTAGCAGAATAGGCACCATACTGCGGGATCAACACGGCATCCCACTGGTCAAACCTATAACAGGAAAAAGCATCACTCATATCTTAGCAGAAGCGGACATGGCGCCATCTATGCCAGAAGACCTTGAAATGCTAGTTAAGAAAGCTTCGCGGCTCTCCACACACCTTGAGAGAAACAAAATGGATTTAGCTAACAAAAGATCGTTACAGGTTGTCGAGGCTAAAATTCATAAATTGTCCAAGTATTATAAACGAGAAGGCGTTTTACCGTCTGATTGGAAATATTCTCCCAGAGCTGCTTCTATCGTCTAAGTCTTGGGGTGAACATGGCGATAGAAGAAAACGCCAAAAAGGCTTTCACAAGCGATGCCTCTAAGGCAGCGAAGCTCATTTCTAAATGCGCTGAAGAAGGCGGGTTCATCCACGTGATTTCTCATTTAGACGCTGACGGTTTAGCAGCAGCCGGCGTCATCGGGAAAGCCTTGTGGAGGCTTGGCGCCAATTTCCGTGTGAGAATTCAGCAATGGGTAGACGAGAAAATTGTTGCAGACATAACTTCTGACAAGCCTACGCTTACCCTCTTGACGGATTTGGGCAGCGGCTATCTAAACGTGCTGAGCAAACATCTTTCCAACAATCAAATAGTTGTCTTAGACCACCATCAACCAATCGGCGACGTTACTTCAAACATACTTCAAGTGAACCCTCACCTTCATGGAATTGACGGCTCCAAAGACATTAGCGGCGCAGGCGTTGCCTATTTTGCAGCCAAAGCGTTAGATGATGCAAATAAAGACTTGGCGGGTATAGCCGTAGTAGGCGCGTTGGGCGATTTGCAAGACAAGTATGAACAAAGAGCGTTGGGAGGGCTGAACGAGACGGTTGTGGCTGACGCTGTAGCCGTGGACTGCTTGAAAGTCGAGAAAGACCTCATGTTTTTTGGCAGAGAAACGCGCCCCATACACAAAGCCCTAGCCTACACCACAAGCCCCTTCCTTCCTGACATCAGCGGCGAAGAGGACAAAAGCCTTGCTTTTCTCGTTAGCCTCGGCATAAAACCAAAACACGGAGACAAGTGGAGAGCGTTAAGAGATCTCTCTGAAGAGCAGAAGCGGCAGTTGTGCTCCGCGCTTTCAGACCACCTGATTTCCAAAGGCTATCCAAGCGACGTGTTAAATTTGGTGGGTTCGGTTTATACGCTTGTGCATGAAGAACCTTGGACTCCGTTGAGGGATGCTCGTGAGTTCTCGGTTTTGTTGAATGGCACGGGGCGCATGGAAAAAGCTGGCTTGGGCGTTGCCATTTGTATGGGTGACCGGGGTTCTGCTTTGGAGCAGGCTGAAATAGTTTTGCGAGAATATAGGCGAACTATTACCAAGTATTTAAGTTGGTTGATGGAAGAGCCTGATCGTATTGACGAGTTAGAAAGCATATATGTTGTTCGTGGTGAAGGCTTTATAAATGAGAAGGTGATTGGCACTCTTTCCTCCATTCTTTCAACGAGTTTGCCAAAGCTGGAGAAGCCTATTATTGCTTATGCTGTTGCTGACGAAGAGGTGGTGAAGGTTTCGGCTAGGACTTTGGATATGCTGACGAGTAGGGGATTAGATTTGGGCGAGATTATGCGTGTGGCTGCCGAAAAATTTGAGGGTAAGGGTGGTGGACATGACATTGCTGCAGGAGCTCAAGTTCCCATAAAAGACGTGGATGCCTTTGTCAAGTTAGTAGACGAGTTGGTTAAGAAACGGATGGAGCAAATTGAGGCTGGAAGCTAGGCTTTCCTTTGCTTATGAAACTGGAAGGGAGGCAAGGGCTGTTGTTGAAGCGGTTTCGCCAGACAACGTTAAGACACCTCAAGGCTTAAGCGTCGAAACGGTGAGGAGTGACTGCTGTTTGTTGGCTTTGGTGCGTTGTGAGAAATCGTTTGGGACGTTTTTAGCAACTTTAGACGATTTGTTGGCTTGCATATCTGTGGCAGAAAAAGCCTTTGAGACTGTTAAGACACAAAAGTCAAAGTCATAGTTTAGCAGGCAGAACTAACTAGTTGGCGCGATGTTGTCGATGATTTGCAGTGTTTTTTTGTCGTAGGACTTGACAGTTACGTCAACTTCAAATGAACAGTTCGTTGCGTCTAACGTGAAGTTCTCGCTTCTGAAAATTCTTTTTCCGTTCTCGATTGGTTCGTGCCAACTAAAATTTTGATTCGTAGTCAACTTCACTCTGAGAATGTCATCTCCTGCGCTGCCGATGTCGAATCCGAAAAGGACACTGTTATTTAAGGAGGCGAATTCGCCTCTGGTTATGGTTAAGACGTTTTGGGGTTTAGATGACAGCTGCCTTATTTGTCCAAACTCGCCGCTGAGTTCTCCCACAATTGTTAATGAAGCGGCGATGCCAATCAACAGTAGAAAGAGAATTAAATTTCTAGAGAATTTTACCAAGCTACAGACCCTCGTTTATCCTCTAACACTTGACTTTAAATGTATTATCATTTGGTTCAACGAAGAGCATCATATGAGCTTTTCTAGTAAAGATATTACTAAGCATCCTTTTTTTACTTTGAAAGGTCTAATATGTAAAGAACTGCGAAATCATTTAGGTGATTAATTTGATGTGCAGGGATAAAGTTGTTGAGTTGGCTAAATTTTATGCTGCAAAGGGTTTTTTGTGCTCCGAATCTGTTTTGCTGGCGATCAGCGACTGTTTAGAAATCAGGAATGAGTTGATCCCGAAAGTTGCAACGGGGTTTGGCGCAGGTATGGGTGGTCGTGGGTTAGTATGTGGTGCCATAAGTGGAGGTATTATTGCTCTGGGGCTTAAATTTGGAAGAGATAATGTAAGAAAACAGAAAATAAATCCTTATTGGTTTGCGTTCGAGCTTCTTGAGCAATTTGAAGGGGAATTTGGCTATGTAACGTGCAGAGAATTAACTGGGTGTGATTTCACCACAGAAGCAGGTCGAAGGAAATATACGGACGGAAAGCTTTGGGAGGCAAAATGTTGCCAATATATCGGAAGCGTTACAGCCATAGTCTTTGACTTGATCTTTGAGAGAACTATAGAAATCGATCGCGCATTACGACCTTAATAGAGCTTGCTGATTTTGGGAGTAGTAAGACACCTCCTATCTTCAGAAAATGCTAGTAAAAAAAGTTATTTAGTTGCGAAAAGTAGCTACATAAAGCTAAATAACTGATTTCCACGTAGGAACGTTGAATGACTTTGTTGGACATTAAACTAATTCGTGAACACCCAGAAATTGTGAGACAAAATTTAAAGAAGCGAGGCGACGCCGAGAAACTTCAAATGCTAGATGACTTAATTAACCATGACCGCGAGTGGCGTCGGCTTTTGACAAAGGCTAACGAACTTCGGCATGAAAGGCGAAAAGTTACGAATGAGATAGGTGCTTGGAAAAAGGCTGGAAAGCCAGTCGAGAAGCGGATTGAAAAAGGTCGCAAGCTGGACGCTGAAATTGTTGTTTTAGAGAAGCAAGTGGAGAAACACAGACAAAACGCCAACTACGTTCTAATGAGACTGCCCAACCTTTTACACGAATCTGTGCTCATTGGAAAAGACGAAAATGATAATGAAGAGGTCAAGGTGTGGGGCAAGCCTCCAAAATTTGATTTCAAACCAAAAAACCACCTAGAAATTGCACAGACTTTAGGCTTGATTGACGACGAAAGAGGCGCCAAAGTTGCAGGCCACGGCTTCTTCTACCTCAAAGGAGACTTAGTGCTTCTAGACTTGGCTCTGCAGCGGATTGCCATCGACTTCATGGTTAAAAAAGGATACCAACTTATCGAGCCACCTTTTATGCTGAGGCGAAAACCTTACGAAGGCGTAACCGACTTGGCAGATTTTAAAAATGTCATGTATAAGGTTGAAAACGAAGACTTGTACATGATTGCCACAGCCGAACATCCCTTAGCAGCCATATTTATGAATGAAGTTCTGCTCAAAGACGATTTGCCAATAAAACTGGTTGGTGTGAGTTCATGCTTTAGAAAAGAGGTAGGTACCCACGGTAAATATACTAAAGGGTTGTTTAGGATGCATCAGTTCAACAAAGTGGAGCAGTTTATCTTCTGCCTTCCTAGCGACTCGTGGAATTTTCACGAAGAACTGCAACAGAACGCGGAAGAACTGTATCAAGCGTTAGGGCTGCACTATAAGGTGGTGAACGCTTGCACTGGCGATATTGGAACAGTGGCGGCGAAGAAGTACGACATTAATGTTTGGATGGCTGACGGCGTTTACAGAGAAGTTGGTTCAAATTCGAACTGCACAGACTACCAAGCTCGACGTCTAAACATCCGCTACCGAGAAAAGGAAGGTCAGGCGCCCAAAGGCTTCGTTCACACAATAAACAACACCGCTTTAGCAACAAGCAGAACAATGCTAGCAATACTGGAACAATACCAACAAAAAGACGGGACAGTTCTTATTCCTGAAGCGTTAACCAAATACATTAATGGCTTAGAAAAGCTTGAGCTACACTAAACGTTTTAATACTTGGATGTTGAATTTTCCAGACGCAACGAGGGCAAAAATGTGTCTAAACGTGGAAGAAGGCGTGTTCGTGACAAATGGCGCAACAAAGCTTGGTACACAGTCATGACGCCGAACTACTTCGGGAACGTTGAACTGGGCGCTATACCAGCAGATGACCAAAAAAAACTTGTTGGCAGAGTCCTAGACGCTACGCTTTATGACATTACCAACGACTTTTCGCATCAATACCTCAAAATGTATTTTCAAGTCACCGAAGTAGACGACAAAACAGCCAAAACAGTGTTCAAAGGCCATGAATACAGCAGAGACTATCTGCGCAGCTTGGTCCGCCGAAGAACTACCCTTATTGACGCAGTTCTCAATGTTACAACCAAGGACAGTTACAAGCTTAGGGTTGCAGTGAGCGCCTTTACTTTGAACCGTGTGAAAACGTCTCAAGAGTTGGCTATAAGAAGCATTATGAGACGAATTGTGGGCGAGAAGGCTGCTGTCCTTACTTTTGATCAGTTTGCCCAAGAGGTGGTGTTGGGCAAGATAGCCTCGGACATTTACAATGAGGCGAAGAAAGTTGCACCCATGCGCCACGTGGGTATAAGGAAATCTAAGCTCACCTTACAACCTGCTGAGACAGCTGCTGTAGCAGCATAAGCAAACTTTTCATAACATGGGAATTAAAGTGAGCCCTAACTATCGAGCAGGTCAACGGAGACGGGTTACTCAAGAAACTGCGGAATTGCTTTACACGGGACAAGAAAAGGAGTATAAACAGGCTAAGCTATGCGCTGCAAAAACTTTAGGTATTCATGTTCTTCCCAGCAACGCTGAAGTAGCAATAGAACTTGACCGAATCGCAGAAGAAAGAGAAGGAAGAACAAGGCAAGAAAGACTTACCCAAATGAGACACGAAGCCCTACAAATAATGCAAACTCTCAAAAATTTTAATCCGATTCTAGTTGGAAGCGTGTGGCGAGGAACAGCCCACCACAACAGCGACATAGACATCTACACTTACGCACAAAATCCGCAAAAAATTATTTCAATACTCCAGAAAAACAATTACACTATAACGAAGACCAAGGTTCAAGCAGTCACAAAAAAAGGCAAAAAAAGACAATCTTTCCATATTTATGTGAGCTTGCTATCAAACAACCAAGCTGAAATCGTAGTCCGTAGCCCAGAGGATGTTGACCGCCGAGTCAGATGTGAAATCTACGGAGACACAGTTACAGGCTTGACCGTAAAACAACTACAACAAACCCTAAAAGAAAATCCTCAACAAAAATTCATGCCAACATAAGAGCCTTGCGCGAACACATTAATGCGTAGGTAGTAGACGCCCAAAAATCAGCAACTCACCCATATTTGGAGCCTATTAGCTGCCCATTTGGAGCCAAATAAACTCTAGGAAGGACTAAGAGTTATGCACACACTTTCCAACAAAATAAAATCTTCATAAAACTTTTATATGATAGGGTTGTGTCTCCTATTCACTAGGAGTCGTCAACGTGAACAGTTTAGAGCCAAGCAAAAAACCCTTGAACGTCTTAGTAAAACAACTAAACAACCACATCACCATAACACTGAAAAACGGCGTCACATACAAAGGCACAATGACGAAATGCGATGGCCACATGAACATAATTCTAGAAGGGGCCACTGAATGCAAGGGCGATCGACTAATTGCTAACTACGGCAGCGTTCTAGTTAGAGGAAACAACATCCTCTGCATTTCCATAGAAAAATAAATCAAGCTTTTTGGTTCCTTCACCCGAGTTCACCTATTGTTCTTCTTCTCTGCTTTAGAGCATAGAATTTCTTTGGTTTCAAAAGAGAAGATCAAACCTGTGAAATGAGGATTAGGATTTTGAATTCGGAAGAGTGAATTAACAGCCGACATGGTTCCACAGTCCCGCACTAGCCGAGTTCTGTCTTGACATTGAAAATCTTAAATATCGCCAACATTCTTTAGCTACTTGAGCAACATGGCAGAAATTTGTCCAACATGCGGACTCCCAAAAGACATATGTGTATGCGGAGAAATCAGCAAAGAACAACAACGCGTAAAAATACGCCGAGAAAGCCGCAAATGGGGAAAACCCGCAACAATAATCGAGGGCATCAATGACAAAGACCAAAACCTCGGTCAACTCGCACAGAAACTTAAAAACTTCTGTGCATGCGGCGGAACCGCAAAAAACAACCAAATAATTCTTCAAGGAGACCACCGAGACAGAGTCAAAACATTCCTCATACGGCTAGGGTTCCCGGAGCAAAACATAGAACTTCAATAAGCCCAAGGCGAACAAAACTTGGGACGACTACGAACTTTGCGCGAAATACTTAACAGTCTGAAACGCAGAAAACCCGCAAAAAAATATTGTCCAAAATGCGGTAACCCCCACATACATTTATCGAGTAAGTTTGACCTTTGGCTTCTCCCGGAGCAATATACATGCGAAGAATGTGGTTACAAGGGTTCAATAGTGCTGGAAATGGAAGAAGAAAACAGAGTAAACAATCAGCTTAAGAAGTGACAGGTTCTTCGCTAGACAAGTCAATAAGATTCTTTGCAAAATCGACTAAGAGAATACGTGGTGAGCTGGGAAAGATTTGAACATCTTCACAGTAGAGATATCACCCGATAACTCCCATTTTTTATGGACTCTATGAAAGAACAAGCTTGAATTCAAAGATTGTGAAGCATATTCTCTACTTTAGAAGTGAACATTTTGAGCCATGCATACATAAAGTTGAATTATGAGAACTGCGTGGTTTTCTTTTATGGACTCCAAATCTTTGCTTGGCACTATTGTTGTAATTATTCTTTTCTTTTTCGGAACAGTGTTTGCCCTGGCTTCCGCGTATGCTCCTATGAGGTTGGCAGTTGCTGCTATTTTGTTCATAGCAGGGTTTGGAGTAATAGCCATTTTATACATCATTGGTAAGAAACCCTCCGAAATAATTCAAAGAGTTGAATTGTCGGGGGAGATGAAAGCTGTTCCTATCAAGTGCCCCAATTGCGGAGCATCAATTCAGCCCGATAAGATAAAAATCGTAGAGGGTGTGCCATATGCGACTTGCAGCTATTGCGGAAACACGGTTGAGGTGGCTGAGGAACCAAAATGGTAAGGTTGCAACTTCCTATGTTTTGTATTCTAATTCTTGTTTTGTCAATGGGAGTTCTTACTGTGGAAGCTCAAAATCTCGTGTACCATCTGGAGCATGAGTGGGTTAATATCTGGATAAATGAGGATGGAACAATAGACCTTCTCTATGACGTCACAATCGTTTGTGATGAAGGAGTACTGCACTGGATTGAAATCGGCCAACCCAATTATGACTTTAAAATCGGCCAAGCTTTTGACGAGAACAATAATGAATTAGACGCTGTGGATTCGAGCTATCAAGGCGACTACAAGGTGCAAGTTGATGTGGAAGATCTTAACGCTGGGAAAAGCGTTCGGTTTAACCTCACGACCAACGTGGGACACATGATATGGAAAGACACACAGAATCTTGGCAATGTGGGAATGCAATTTACGCCGACGTGGTTTCCTGTGAGAATAGATAATCTTCGCGTCCGAATTGTCACACCTTCCGGAGTCACGGAGAGCAACCTTAAGACGATAACGGGCGCAGAATGGGATAACGCTGATTATGAAGATGGCAACTTCGCCGTTTATTGGGAGAGACACAACCTAGCTCCAAGTCAGAAATATACTTTTGGAGTTTCATTCCCTGAAGAGTTCGTTCAACACTATGAAGTTCAAAAAGACTTCTTGCAAACATATGGCCCATGGATCGCTGTTCTAATAGTTTTGTTCTTAGTAGTTGTGCTCGTAGCAGTTGCCCTTCGAAAGAAACCTTATCTTAAACCTATAATGAGTATGGAAGCTCTTGGTATAAGACGCGGCCTCACAGCCGTAGAAGCCTCTTATCTCTTGGATTTAATGCCAAACATGATAGTGACCGAAATTCTTTATAGTCTTCTAAAAAAGAGGGCGGTTTGGGTCACAGCCACTAAACCTTCAGTGATGTTAAAAGTTATGAAGCCCTTTAAGAGTGAGAAACCAGGCGAGTTAGCTGAAGTACAACTTCGATACTACGAAATTGATTTCTTAAACGCGATAAAAAAAGACGGCACGCTAGATGAAGAATTGTTGGCTGAGACAATCTTATTTTTGCAACGCTCGATTGAAGAGAAACTTCGTGGCTACTGTAGACGCGACACAATCAACTACTATAGAAAGATAGTTGAAAAAGCTTGGAGACAAGTAGAGCAGGCGGGAACATCAGAGCTAGCTTCTAAAGCATATGATGAACAACTCCTATGGCTGCTCCTCGACCCACAACATCGTGCTAAAACCGAAACAACTTTCAAGAATCGAGTCTTTGAACCCGCTCCTTTTTGGTTCTGGTATTGGTATGGCTATCAACAGTATCATCCTCGACCTACGTATAAACCTAACATAGACGCACCAACTGAAGCTAAACCTCCACCAAAGATTCCAGGGGCAGACTTTGCCAACAACATCGCTACAGCAGTCGAAAATACATCTAACAGTATTGTGGCTAATCTTGAAAAATTCGCGAATGCAATAATCCCAGCGGCTCCACCTCCGCGGACATCACATAAACCTGCACACCGCAGCTCGAGCTGCGTATGTGCTTGCGCAGCTTGTGCTTGTGCCTGTGCATGCGTTTCATGTGCTTGCGCCTGTGCCGGTGGGGGCGCAGGGTAGGAGGTCGTAACGTTTGAATTTCCTTCGGAAAGCCTTCAAACAATCCAAGATTCCTATTGGTCGTTATACGTACAGAGGAGTTGGAGATCTTGCCAAGATGGCCTTACAGCTTCGAGTGGAGCCCAGTGGTCAAGGACTATTAGTCATCAACGCCAACACCGTTCTTTATCTAAACGAAACCGCAACAGCTCACGCCTATTTTTTGATGCAAGGAATGTCGGCGGAAGAAGCTGTTAAGAACATCAGGAAAATTTATCGAGTAAAGGCGGAAACTGCTCGTGAAGAACATAAAAAACTAATTTTTTCAATTAGCACCCTTGCCCAAACTGAAGAAGTCTGTCCAGTTTCATATCTTGACGTAAAGCAGGTTGAACCTTTCACGCAACCGCTGTCTGCCCCCTTAAGAATGGATTTGGCATTAACTTTTCAATGTCAAAACAACTGTATCCACTGTTATGCTGGAGGCCCCCATAAAACTTCTGAGCTTACCACCCAACAATGGAGAGAAGTCATCAAAAAGTTGGAGCAGATTGGAGTATTCATTGCCACCTTCACGGGTGGAGAGCCAACTTTACGAGAAGACTTGCCTGAACTGTTGAAATATGCCCAAGAAACAGGTATAGTGACTGGGCTCATCACAAATGGAAGAAGACTACAGGACAAAAAGTACATAGAGTCCTTGGAAAACGCAGGGTTAGACTTCATTCAAATAACCTTAGAATCGCACAAAGCTGTCGTTCACGACAAAATCACTGGCGTAAAAGGAAGTTGGAAAGAAACCGTTGCCGGAATCAAAAACGCGGTGAATACGCAAGTCTATGTTACAACAAACACCACGCTCAACAAACACAATGCAGCCGATTTTCTGGACACTATAGATTTTCTTAAGAAGCTAGGTGTCACAGTTTTTGGTTGCAACAGCCTAATATACTCTGGAAAGGCTGTTGAAGTGAGCGACGAATTTGCCTTATCAATTGAAACGTTGAAAGAGCTTCTTCCCAAGATCAGAGAGAAGGCAGGTCATATTGGAATGAAATTTCTGTGGTATACGCCGACTCAGTACTGTCGCCTCGATCCTGTTAAACTAGGTTTAGGGGTGAAATCCTGCACCGCCGCGTTAGTTAATATGTGCATTGCACCCAATGGCGATGTTTATCCATGTCAAAGCTATTTTGAGAGCTTAGGTAACATTCTCAGAGATGACTGGCAGAAAATTTGGAAGCATCCAGTCGCCTTAGAACTTAGAAGCAGACAATATGCGGAACCAAAATGCAAAGACTGCCCCCAGTTGCATATTTGTGGAGGGGGATGCCCCTTAGAGCCACAGAAAGACAGATACCTTTGCGCTGAAGCCTAATAGCATTAATTTACAAGTTTACACTGTACGAAAAACTCTAATATAACTAAATTGAGGATGTCTCCCGCAAATCCCCATTTTTGTCTTAAGGTTTGCCTGAACTTCCCTGCGAGAACTTGTGGGTAGTATATGTGCGAATAGGCGATGAATGGAAGGCTTGTGGGTAAAGCCTGAATTGTGTGTGAACAAGTCGTATCCTATGATGTTTGCGGTTTTGACTTCGACTGATCTTAGGTATCTATCTAATTCTCTCTTTGTTACCACCCAATTTCTACCTTGTTTGTGTGCACCTAAGGCCCCTTATCCGGCAAGCAGGCTGAGATATTCTTGAGTGTATGGCGTGATTTTGCAAGCTTCGGCAAGAGTGAGTGTTTCAGGTTCCTCTAGTGCATTGAGATACATATCTAACTTTTTCTACGCACCGAGCTATGAAATTCAAGAATGTTGATGAGCTTCCCAAATCCGCTTCCGTGAGTGCCCCTAGATACTTAGGTCGGTCTCGTATCGGTACGATAGCAATGAAGGGGCATCCATTTCTCATTAACGTTGCATTCATTAGTAATCTTGCTGTTCTACCGTTACCTTCCGTGAATGGGTGAACCTGAGTGAAACGATGGTGAAAAACTGCGGAGAGTTCAATTGGCGTATGTTCGTCGGGGTTTTCACTTAGCCATTCTAAAAGCTCACTCGTTTTTGGTCTAACTTCTGAGCTAGTGGTGGCATAAAGCTGGCGCCAGTTATTCTAATCCCTACTGTTCCATACTGTCCTGCGTCTTTAGTGAGGCAAAGCATAATTAGCCTATGAATGCGAAGCACTGCTGCTTTGTAAGCTGTTCAATAAGCTGTTTCTCCTCTTCATTGCCCCAACGAGGCATTCGAAATCGCGCTCTAAATGTACTTGTACCAAATTTTTTTTAGTACAGTACATTTCTTTCAGTTTTCTCTTAATGGGATTTTTTGAACCGTAGATGTTTCCAGCCAAACAC
>Ga0224501_10000443_pt1 | contig 33010 bp, 31 predicted proteins | sample SF_Oct11_sed_USG_4_FD_169105 | JGI IMG/M metagenome (GOLD analysis project Ga0224501, IMG submission 169105) | Sediment microbial communities from San Francisco Bay, California, United States - SF_Oct11_sed_USGS_8_1 | ecosystem: Environmental > Aquatic > Marine > Sediment | place: USA... | reverse complement strand
GTTTCGGGGTCCAGATTACCTGTCGGCTCATCGGCAAAAAGCAAATATGGGTCATTTGCCAAAGCTCTTGCAATCGCCACGCGTTGCTGCTCTCCGCCTGACAATGTTGCCGGACGGTGATTTAGTCTATGTTCAAGGCCAAGCTGGACCAGTAAATCTTTTGCCTTCTTATTGGCCTGTCCCAGTGTTTTACCGGCTATAATCTGCGGCATGGCTACATTTTCCTGCGCTGTAAATTCCGGCAGCAAGTGGTGAAACTGATATATAAAGCCTATATACTGTCCGCGCAGTTCCGTACGGATAATATCAGAAGCCTTGGTTACATCACGTCCGCCGACAATAATTTGTCCGGCACTCGGCGTGTCCAGCAAACCAAGAATATGCAGTAAAGTTGATTTACCCGAACCGCTTGGGCCAATAAGAGCTGTAATTTCTCCGGCGCTGATGCGTAAATTTACGCCATTTAATATTTTCAGTGTTTTACCACCTTGTTTATATTGCTTAGTGACACCTTTAATAGCCAGAAGAAGATTACCTTCTTTGATCTCTGGTGCTTCTGACGGCTCTTCCTGCCCCTTATTATTACTCGATACATCGGAGTTAGTTACCGTTACAACCTCTTCAGGCTGTTGATACTGCGCCTTATGATCTCCCGTAATAAAACCATAGCCTTCCTCGAAGTCATCATCCTCAATAATATCTTCCTCGGGCAGAAAATCGAGATCATCATCAAACTCTTCATCTTCAAAATTCGGCGCAGCAATAAAATACTCTTCACGCCGGACAGGAAAATCCGGATGAGCATATTGTGTAAAAACTTCCATCAGATCGATGACCGGCAAATCAAAATCCTCCAGATCAAATAACTCTTCTGCAACATTATTCATAGCGCAAAGCCTCTACCGGGTCGAGACGCGCTGCCCTCCATGCCGGATATAGCGTTGCAAGAATAGAAAGTGAAAACGCAAGCAAGAGCACCGTAAATACCTCGGTCCAATCTATAACCGCAGGAATTTCAGACAAGAACCTGATCTCTGCATCCCAGAGCGATGCTCCTGTTAACCCTTCAAGTGCAGTTTTCACCGTTTCAATGTTTAAAGCAAATAAGACACCAATAATTGCACCAACACCAGTGCCAATAAGGCCAATACTGGCCCCTGCAAGCATAAAGATGCGCATCATATTACTACGTGTAGCACCCATTGTACGCATGATGGCAATGTCGTGCCCCTTATCTTTGACCAGCATAATCATAGAAGAAATAATATTAAAGGCTGCGACAAGGATAATCATGCTCAGGATCAAGAACATGACATTGCGCTCGACTTGTAGAGCATTAAAGAAGCTCTTATTCATGTCACGCCAATCATAGAGGCTTGCACGGCCATTAAGCTCTATATCAACGGCTCTTCGAATTTCATCAATCTGGTTCGGACGACTTAGAAATATCTCAAGTGAACTTACCGAGTTATCAAACTGGAAGAATTTCTGCGCTGCCTGTAAAGGCATAAAAACAAAGCCACTATTATACTCATACATTTCAACATCAAAGATCATTGCAATTTCAAAGGATCTTTGCGAGGGCACTGTGCCAAAAGGTGTGGTTTTCAATACCGGTGAAGTTAATGTTATTTTATCACCAATACCCAGTTGAAACTTTTTGGCCAATATCGAGCCTATGGCTATTTTAAATTCTCTAAAATCCTCTAATTGTCCTGATTTGATTGAATCGAACAATATATTCCTCGCGGCAAAGTCTCCTTGAGAAATTCCACGTACCATAACACCACTGGCGCGGCCCCCACTGGTTAACAAGGTCTGTCCCTCAATGATCGGCGTGACTGTACTAACGCCATCGACGCTTTCAATCATATCCGCAAGATTAAGATAATTATTGAGAGGCCCCTGCTGGGAATAGGCATTCATATGCCCACCAAGACCAAGAATTCGGTCAAACAGCTCCGCCCTAAATCCATTCATTACGGACATAACAATGATGAGCGTTGCCACGCCAAGCATAATTCCTGCGAAAGAAAATCCGGCAATAACAGAAACAAAGCCTTCAGCCTTTTTAGAGCGCAAATAACGCCATGCCACAGTTCTTTCGAATTTAGAGATCATATAAAGCCAGTCCCTCTTAATAAGCTTTCCCTATTAATACCATTTTTCCATCATCCGCGAAAGGCATACAACGCGTTGTCAAAGAATGGGTTTTCATCACGTCTTCGAAGCCTTTTTCATTCATCACTTTTACATCCAGACGGACAAATCCGCCTTTATCATTTGCAAAATACTTGCCAATTTCATCCAGCGTTGAAATATCGGTGATGCGCTCATCCCTGAAGGCTTTGGCCCGTTCGTACATATCATTTTGCATGTTGTTTAGAATATCATGTGCTTGCGTAACAAATTGATTTACCAGACATGTTTCCTTGGTTTGTTTCCCAAGGTCACGCCTTACCCATGTTAATTTACCCTCACTTGCTTCCCGCTCACCAATTTCTACTCTAATCGGAATACCTTTTTTAACAGCGCCCCACATTTTATCAGAGGCTCTGACATCTTCCTCTTTTTCTTCTTTGTCAAACTTAGTACGTATGCCCTTTTGAATGAGATCTGTTTTTAAAGTCTCACACATATCTATGACGGCATCCGGATTTTCAGCATTAAGGTATGGGATGATGATAACCTGATACGGCGCAACCTTTGGTGGCATAATCATACCGTCATCATCACCGTGAGTCATAATCATTCCACCAATAAGGCGCGTTGAAATTCCCCAGCTTGTCGTATGGGCAAATGCTTCATTACCATCCCGACCTTGGAATTTAATGCCGATAGACTTAGCAAAATTCTGTCCTAAATCATGAGATGTCCCAGCCTGCAGAGCTTTTCCATCTTGCATCATTGCCTCAATAGTGTACGTAGCAATCGCACCGGGAAAACGTTCATCTGCGGTTTTTTCACCTGTGATAACAGGCAAGGCCAGATAATCCTCTGCAAAATGGCGGTATGATTCCAGCATTTTCAAGGCATCTTCCCGCGCTTCTTCGGCGGTTTCAAACGCATTATGTCCTTCCTGCCACAGGAATTCAGAAGTGCGCAGGAAAAGGCGTGTACGCATCTCCCAGCGCATAACATTACACCACTGGTTCAATTTCAAAGGCAGATCGCGATAAGATTGTATCCACCTTGCCATTGCATCTCCGATAATCATCTCGGAAGTCGGGCGAATAACAAATGGCTCTTCCAGCTTACCGGCCGGTTGCAGGCCGCCTTCTTCATCTGCCTCCAGCCTGTGATGTGTAACAACGGCACATTCCTTGGCAAAACCGTCCACATGTTCAGCCTCTTTGGCCATAAAGCTCAGAGGGATTAGCAAAGGGAAATACGCGTTTTGCACGCCTGCATCTTTAATCATGCCATCAAAGATACGCTGCATATTCTCCCACAGAGCAAAGCCATAAGGTTTGATAATCATGCATCCGCGCACAGGTGAATTTTCTGCCATATCAGCAGATTTAATCACTTGTTGGTACCACTCGGGAAAATTTTCTTCTCGCGTGGGCACGATTGCGGTTCTAGGCTTTTTACTCATAAAATTATCTCTTTTTAAGCGTTGTCAGTCGTTATAAACGGGCTTTTTGTCCCCATCATCCGGATATTGCCCCTCTATTACATCGCTAGACACTACGTTATCCACAGAGACTTGTCTATTCCCCTTTGATTCTTCAATGGTAATTTTTTCTTGAGTTTCAGTAGTCTTATCAGGTGAACATAATTCGGATAGCGGCTTGGCTATATCTTTATCATTATAGGTAATGCGGCCATCTTCATAGATTTTGATAGTGGCGATATTGCTCTGAAAATCAGCCAGATCAGGCATGGCTTTACCTAGTATTTTCTCTAGATCAATATTGACAGGAATGATAACCGGATCAGGCGAAGCACTTAAATCCTGCCCCAGATCAGCCGGAACAACGGGATTGCCTTTAATATCATAGCCAGGCACATACTCCGCGCCGTGAATATCATGTTTGGAAAGTGTTTTACAAAGATTGTCCAGCGTCTGAACGGTTTCTGCTTTGGCTGATAAAGGAAAAGATATAATCAGGGCGATTGCAATAAAGCGCATCATATGAGTTTTCCCTTTCCTTACATGTCTCCCAAGGCCCATTCCCTTATATTAATATAACCGGACGTAATAACAAGGTAAGCCACAATAAACAAAACAATCGAAATTGCCGTTGTGATCAAGACCTTTTTCTTCATATTCACACTTGAAGGTGCGCCCGGACCAATATGCGGGCCCTGTTCCTCGTAAGTGGTGGACACACCGAAGGGCAATACGCAGAAAAATATGCTCCACCAGATAATAACGAAGACAACTATGGCCGACATAATGTTCATACGTTTAAGCTCCTATTTATACATCCAGCAATGTGACATGCACACTAACCTTTGGCCTTATACCCAACATATCCGAGACATAGCGGCGTAAGGCAATCCTTATATTCTCAGCAATTTCATCCTCATCTAAAATGTAATCTTCCGGTATTTCATCTAAAATATCATTTACTTTATCAACCAGATCATCGTGCAAAGCTTCTTCTGCCCCGTCCTGAGCGGTTAAACCAACATTATCCAGCTTTATTTTCCCTAATATGTTCAAATCATGGTCTAAAACCAAAGACGCATGAACCGTTCCTGAATACTGCAATTTGCGACGCGCCGTGATCGTCTGATGATCAGATGGAATAATCCTTCTCTGGTCAACGGCCAGCAGCCCCGTTTCCACGTGATCCACCACTTCTACCTGACCCGGTGCAAGTCGGATCACTGACCCGTTATTGGGTACGATGCTCTGGTTCACCTGACATTCTTTTGCAAGCGCTGCCTGAGCATCAAGTTGCAGACGTTCTCCATGCACGGCAATCAGACAATGCGGCTTTAACCACTGCAACATATCCTGAATTTCTCCCTGACAAGGATGCCCCGAGACATGAATTTTATGCTCAGTACTACTGGGCGTTACCACATTAACTTTAGCAGCACTTAAGGCGTTTTTTACTGTATTAATCCGGCGCTCATTTCCGGGAATAGATCGAGATGAGAAAATTACCGTATCACCGGCTGTTAATCTGGCATAACGATGGTCACCTCTGGATATTTTGGCTAGGGCTGCGCGGTGTTCTCCTTGTGATCCCGTGACAATCATCACAATATTTTCCGGTGCCAGCTCAGCCAGAGCATCTTCTTCGAGAAAATCAGGAAGATCGTTCAAATAGCCACATTCCCGGGCTGCTCCAACCATGCGGTGCAAAGAGCGCCCTACCAATATAACGCTGCGATTATTTTCCTGCGCTGCTCTGGCGATTGATATAATCCGCCCTATGTTAGAAGAGAATATAGTAATGGCGATGCGTCCTTTATGGTTTTTGAACTCTTCCGACAGACCTTTGGCAACATCACTTTCCGAGCCGGAAAAACCAGCTACATTTGCATTAGTAGAATCCCCAATATAGGCAAGAACGCCACCTTTTCCTATCTCCCGAAACCTCTTTTCATCCGTTTTGTCGCCCGTCACCGGATTTTGATCCAAATTCCAATCGCCACTATGAATAACAGATCCAAGATCAGTTGTAATAAGCAATGAAAGAGCTTCGGGCACAGAATGGGCAACATGAACAGGCTCAACAGTGAAAGAAGCCAGCTTAAACGGTTTTTTTGGTTCAATCACATGGATTGATACATCATCCACGCCTTGTTGATCTAGCTTACGTCGTAATACAGCTGCCGTGAATTTGGAAGTATAGATCGGACATTCAAGCCTCTCCCATAGATAGGCAACCGCGCCGATATGATCCTCATGAGCATGCGTAATAATCAATCCCTTGATTTTATCTTTATTGGCTTCGACAAATTTTGGGTCCGGCAAGAGAAGATCAATTCCGGGATAACGCTCATCAGCAAAACCAATCCCGCAATCAATGAGCAAAAACTCATTATTATGGACATAAAGATTAAAGTTTACGCCAAATTCCTCGCTCCCACCCAAGGGCACAAAATAAAATTCGTCCTTTTTGAAAACTTCTCTCATTTTCACTCTTTTGTTTTCTTGTAAATTTCAAGCAAGCCTTTGCTTATGAGATGCTCATCCACATGATCAATAAACTCTGTACTCTCGGCATAAAGTGAGGCTAGCCCCCCGGTTGCTATTACGACAGGCTTTTGGCCCATTTCATCCTTGATCTTGCCTATAATCTCGTTGATCAGGCCAATATATCCCCAATACATGCCTGATTGCATAGCTTTCTTGGTAGTTTTGCCAATAATCTTAACCGGTTTCTCGACCGCTATTTGCGAAAGTTTGGCTGTGTTACTGGCTAGCGCCGAGATAGAGAGCTTGACCCCCGGAGCAATAACACCGCCGCGATATATCCCATCCTGATCTACGACATCAAAAGTTGTCGCGGTCCCGAAGTCAATAATGATAGCAGGTAAAGAATAATGTGTGCTGGCGGCAACAGCATTAACCAAACGGTCCGCCCCTATTTCGTCAGGATTTTCAAGATCAATTTTAAGACCGCAAATTTCAGGCGTGATAAAAACAGGCCTACATTGTGTATATTTCTTACAAAAACGTTCAATATGAATATCGGAATCCGGCACAACCGAGCTAATAATTACTTCGGTTATTTCGCTCCAGTTTGTTTTTTCTAAAACCAATAAAGGCGAGAGGAAACTGGCATATTCATCACAAGGCCTAGAGGATTGCGTTTTACACCGCCACGAATTGCGCATCTCATCTCCTTCAAAGAGCGAGAACACCGTATTTGTATTGCCTATATCGATTGCCAAAAGCATTTATTTACCACTTACTTTCAATCGCAAAGGTATACATCACCCGATGTGATACTGGCAAGGCTTCCATCCTCTTTTTCAAGTATAAGATTGCCGTGATCGTCTATATCGTAATAATGTCCTTCATGGGTTTTATGAGGAAGTTTTACGCTTATTTCCTGTCCTTTTGGAATGCAGCATGCTCTGTAGCCTGCTGTAATTTTATCAAACTCGCCAGCATTCCACTGAGCGTATAAATCTTTGAAATTTTTAAGAAACTGATCGAGTATTTCTTCAGAAGAGTGGTGTTTCTTGCTTAAATCATTAAGGCACGTAGCTTCTTTGATTGGCGAAGATTTAATATTAATTCCAATACCAACTATAAAAGCGTGAGGCATATTATTTTTATTTAAAAGCGATTCAATCAAGATACCGCTTAATTTTTTCCCCTCAACTAAAATATCATTGGGCCATTTAATGTGTGTGTCTTGCTGTTCCATTAAAGGTTTAAGAGTGTAAAAAACGGCCAGACCTGTACCTAAAGCCAACAGGCCGATTTTATTTTGCTGTTTCGTGTCCGGCTTTAACAAAATTGAAAAATAGAGATTACCTTCGTTACTTTCCCATGTCCGGCCATGACGCCCATAACCTCTGGTTTGCTTTTTGGCCATCACAACATAGCCCTCTTGCATCGAAGGATCTGCTTCCAATCTCTGTCTTACCACATCCTGAGTGCTTGAGGCCGTGTCTAAATATTCTATTGTGAATTTCATTTTATAGGAATAACGAAGAAACTGCGCTCATTGCAAAATCAAAAACCAGACTTGGCGCAAAGATATAACCAATTACGAAAGCAGTTGAAATAAGCAGGACCGCGCGTCTTTCAAATCCCATAATATTATCAAATTTATCGGCTGGCTCGTCAAAAAACATAACTTTGACAATCCGGAGATAATAATAAGCTGCAACAACTGAGGCCAAAAGACCTATGACTGCTAAAATGTAGAATTCTTGTTCTATGGCCGCGCGGAAGATAAAGAGTTTTCCAAAAAAACCTGCCAGAGGCGGAATACCACTTAAAGAAAACATCAAAATTGCCATGGCATAAGCCAGTATCGGATTATTCTGGGACAATCCGGCCAGATCACCTATACTAACTGTGGCAAGGCCATCTCTTCGCATGGTTAAAATGATAGCAAATACGCCTGCCGTCATAAAGACATAGATCAACAGGAAATAAAGAACGGCACCGGCACCTTCCGGCGAAGCGACAACAAGACCGATTAGAATATAGCCCATATTTCCAATTGAACTATAAGCCATAAGGCGTTTGAGGTTGTCTTGAGCGATTGCGGCAAATGATCCGACGATTAAAGATGCAACAGCTAAAAAGTATAGTATTTGCTGCCATTGTTCCGTTGCCGGCTCGAAAACATCCAGACACAAGCGCATGAGAAGTCCCATGGCAGCAACTTTTGGAACAATAGCAAAAAAGGCAGTCACGGATGAAGGTGCACCTTGGTAAACATCCGGTGTCCACATGTGAAACGGCACAGCAGAAATCTTGAAAGCGAGGCCTGCAAGCAAGAAAACCATCCCGACGATAAAGCCAGGCGGTATCTGTTCCAAGCCCGATATCGAAGTCTTGATTGTGGCAAAATCAATAGAGCCGCTATAGCCATAAATCAGAGAAATTCCAAAAAGGAGCATACCGGACGATAAGGCTCCGAGTATGAAATACTTAGAGGCAGCCTCGGCAGATTTTAAAGAATTTCTATAAAAGGCCGCTAATACATAAAGGCTCAGGGATTGAAGCTCCAGCGCCATATAAAGACTCAACATGTTCGTGGCCGAGACCATCAACATCATCCCTATACCGGCAAAAATCATAATAACCGGATATTCAAAACGGGCGATGCGTTCTTGCTGGAGATATTCATTGGAAAGTGCAAGACTGGCTATAAGGCCAAGCAGTATAATAAGTTTCATTGATCCGGCAAATTCATCCAGAATAAACATGGCGTTCATTGTCGGAGGGCGATCCCAGTCAAAATTCATCGTTAGAACTGCGGTGATAAACAGCATCACGCAGGATGCCCAGATCAAAACCGATGTTGCACGATTTCCCTGTAAAACGCCGACGAGTAAAAACCCCATACCCATCATGGCCATAAAAATTTCGGGAACCAGAGGAACTATATCAAAATCATTCATGATCAACCTCCTCTTCTATGATGGGCTCATCAATATTTATGGGCAGAGCGGTAACAGGATTACTTATCACAAGAGAAGCCTGATTATACTCAAGCGGCTTTTGTAACATTTCGTATTCGGAAACAATTCTGGAGACTGGTGGTGAAATCGTGTCCATAACAGCGGCAGGATAAATTCCAAGATAAAAAACAAGAATAACCAATGGTGCAAAAATAATTTTTTCTACTTTGTTAAGATCTTCCATTGCTGCGGCATTCTTGTTTTCAGCAGGACCAAAAACAACTCGCCGGTACAGCAAGAGCATATATGTTGCTCCCAAAACAACGCCGGTTGTAGCAAAGGCCGCTATAATGACATTATATTGAAACGCTCCTAGTAAAGTCAGAAATTCCCCGACAAAACCGCTTGTCCCCGGAAGACCTACGGAACCAAGCATAAAGACCATAAAGACTGTGGCATAAGCCGGCATATTCTTAACAATTCCACCATATTTGCTGATCTCGCGGCTGTGAAGACGATCATAGACAACGCCCACACACAAGAACAATGCTGCGGAAATAACGCCATGGCTTATCATTTGAAAAATTGCACCATCTATTCCCTGCTGCGTAAAACTAAAAATACCAAGCGTTACAAATCCCATATGTGCTACTGAAGAATAAGCAATCATCTTTTTCATATCTTCTTGTACCAAAGCGACAAGAGAGGTGTAGATAATGGCTATCACGCTAAGCCACATCACAAATGGCGCAAAATATAAGCTGGCTTCGGGGAGCATCGGTAAAGAGAACCGCAAGAATCCGTACCCGCCCATTTTCAGGAGTACGCCTGCAAGAATAACAGAGCCGGCAGTCGGAGCCTCCACATGGGCATCAGGCAACCATGTATGTACAGGCCACATCGGCATTTTTACGGCAAAGCTGGCGAAAAAGGCTATAAAAAGCCATTTTTGCATCTCGAATCCTACTGGATTAGCGATTAAAGTCGGAATATCTGTTGTACCAGTAATGATATATAACGCCAATAGCGCGACCAACATCAATACAGATCCCAAAAATGTATAGAGAAAAAACTTATAGGAGGCATAAACCCTGCGCGGTCCGCCCCATACCCCTATAATCAGAAACATAGGGATTAGAACACCTTCGAAAAATACATAGAAAAGAACGGAATCCAAGGCGCTGAATGTTCCGATCATAAAACTTTCGAGGATCAAGAACGCGATCATATATTCTTTCACCCGCTTTTTAACTGTATTCCAGCTTGCCAGAATACAAATCGGGGTCAGAAAAACAGAAAGCAAAATGAAATAGATAGAAATCCCATCAACACCAAGATGATAATTAATGCCAATTTTGCTGAACCATTCGCTTTTTTCTACAAATTGAAATCCAGCGACCGATGAATCAAAACTCTGATACATGAATATACCAATAATCAGGACGAACACCGAGCTAAGCAACGCAAGATTTTTGACATTGCGCTCGACGATAGATTCATCGCCCTTTTCACCTCGCACCAGTATGATCATAAAAGCGCTAATCACCGGCAAGAAAATCATAATAGAAAGGAGAGCAGGTGTATTCATTCTTCCATGCCCTTTACAGGTATATTGCCCGTTATACCAGACAGTGTTTCAAATGTTGTTGAATTGTAAAAAGAAGGGTCAGCCTTAAAGACAAACCACGACACAATGGCAATCAGGGTAATCATCATTACAAAAGCATATTGGTAGACATAACCACTTTGAAATTTGCTTAAACCACCTGCGATTCTCCCCGAAAGTCCGGCTATACCGTTAGGACCAATACGATCTATAGTATTTTGATCTCCACTGATCCAGAAGATGCGCCCTAAACGAAAAGCGTTCTTAACAAAAATAGTGTCATAGATTTCGTCAAAGTACCATTTACGGAAAAATAAATTATGAATCGGTTTAAATGACGTCACTACCTTTGCAGGAATGTCCGGAACTCTGATATAGAGAAGATACGCCATCAATACGCCTAGTACAGCCATAAGAAACGGCATCTTCTTAACCCAGAATGGAACATTATGCGCGGCCTCAACCGTGTCATTTTCAGGCAGAACAATAAGTGCATCCTGCCAGAAATACTCCCGTGTCCAAAGGCTTGCACCACGCTCTTCCCCGTGAGCTTTCTTGGCAACTGATTTTTCTGATTTATGTGTGGGTTCGCCATGTTTACCGCCATGATCATCAAGGGAAGAAATTATTGCCTTTGCATGATCTTGTCCATGATGTCCGTCCGATCCAACAAATCCACCGTAAAAAACATAGCCCGAGAATATTGCTCCCACGGCTAATACTATCATAGGGCCTGTCATGGTGGCCGGTGATTCATGCACGTGGCTCATGACTTTCTGGCTGGCGCGCGGCTCGCCGTGGAACGTCATAAACAATAACCGCCATGTATAAAATGCGGTCATAAAGGCTGCTGCTATTCCAAGCCAATAGGCCATATTTCCGAACCATGTCTGATCCGCCCAAGCGGCTTCCAGAACTATGTCTTTCGAATAATATCCGGCAAAAAACGGGAAACCCGCCAGCGCCAGAGAACCAATCCACATCAAAGCGTAAGTCACAGGAATTTTCTTCCAAATCCCCCCCATATTACGCATATCCTGCTCATCGGACATGGCGTGAATAACCGAGCCAGCACCAAGGAACAATAACGCTTTGAAAAACGCATGGGTCATCAAATGAAACATCGCTGCGCCATAGGCAGACACACCGAGCGCAAAAAACATATAACCAAGCTGGCTCATTGTGGAATAGGCAATCACACGTTTGATATCAAATTGTGTCATGCCAATTGTAGCTGCTACAAAAGCCGTTAATGCACCAAAAATCGTGACCACCATCAAGGCGGTTGGTGCGTATTCGAATAAAGGAGAAAAACGTGCCACTAGAAACACGCCCGCCGTCACCATTGTCGCCGCATGGATCAAAGCAGACACAGGCGTTGGCCCCTCCATCGCATCGGGAAGCCATGTATGCAGACCAAGCTGCGCCGATTTACCAACCGCTCCCATAAAGAGCAATAAACATATGACGGTCAAGGCATGGAAATCATACCCTATAATAGAAATTGTCTTATCAACATAGAGCGCCGGATTATCAAATATAGTTGAAAACTCGATTGATCCAAAAACGTAAAATGTCGCCATAATCCCAAGGGCCAGACCAAAATCCCCCACTCTGTTTACAACAAAGGCTTTTTGCGCAGCGCTATTGGCAGAATGTTTATGATTCCAAAACCCGATCAGGAGATAGGACGCAACCCCTACCCCTTCCCATCCAAAGAAAAGCTGTAGCATATTATCAGAGGTCACAAGCATCAACATGGCAAAGGTAAACAGGCTTAAATAGGCCATAAATCGACCCTTAGAAGGATCATGGCTCATATAGCCAATGGAATAAATATGCACACAGGCTGAAACGATATTGACCACGCACATCATTACGATTGAAAGCGTGTCTATCTTGATACTCCAGCTCACATTGAAGTCACCGGAAGAGACCCAGCGCATTACCTCGGTTGTGTATACCAGACCGCCTTCTTCCAGATTACCGATCATATCAAAGAAAAGCGTAATCGAACACAAAGCCGCAACCACCACAGCCGTGCATGTTACAAGCTGGCAGCCCTTATCACCAATAGCTTTTCCCCAAATTCCTGCAACGAGAAATGCAATCAAAGGCGCAAAAACAGCAAGTAATTCCATATGCTTCTACCCCTTCAAACTCGAAATATCTTCGACTGCGATCGAGCCCTTGTTCCTGAAAAACACGACAAGAATAGCTAAACCAATAGCGGCTTCTGCTGCGGCAACCGTCAGAATAAACATAGTAAATATCTGCCCCGCCAAATCACCATGATATGCGGAAAATGTTACAAAATTTATATTCACAGCCAATAACATCAACTCAATCGACATCAAGATGACAATTACATTTTTTCGGTTCAGAAATATTCCAAACACGCCAATGGTAAATAAGATGGCAGCCAAAATAAGGTAATGTGATAGACCTATTACCATGCGCCCCTCCAATTACAGGTTACAAGTTTCAAGTGACAAGAATATTGTCTTGCACATATCTTGTAACTAGAAACTTTTCCCTTGTAACTCATGTCTTAAACCCCTGTTTTCGGTGCTACTTTGACTATTTCCAGCACATCATCAGGGCTGCGCGCCTGTTGCACAGACACTTTTTGCCTGCGAACGCCGGGGCGAACACGATGAGTTAGCACAATTGCACCAACCATTGCTACGAACAGGATCAAACCAGCCAGCTGGAACGCTGCAACATATTTTGTGTATAAAACCAGTCCCAGAGCTTCGGTATTGGTTACTTCAGCAAAACCTGAATCCGGTACATCTAAATTTCCGGCAATATCAGGAGCAAAATGCCATGAGGTATATAAAGCAACAAGTTCAAACAATAATATACCGCCGATGATAATCCCTACCGGAACATATTGCATTGCGCCTTGCCTTAGATTTGCAAAGTCGATATCAAGCATCATCACAACGAAAAGGAAGAGTACAGCCACTGCGCCAACATAGACAATCACCATGATCATGCCGATAAATTCAGCGCCCAGAAGTACAAATAATCCGGAAGAATTAAAAAATCCCAGAATTAAAAAAAGAACTGAATGTACAGGGTTACGCGCAGTGATAACCATCAAAGCACTTAACACGAGTATGCCAGCAAACAGATAAAAGGCGAAAGCCTGAACGAGCATTGGATTTCTCTTCTTATATTTCTTCACTTTTCTAATCTTTTATTGCCTGCTCCGCAAGAGCAAGAGATGAAAAAACACCTATGTGTCCTTCATTTTTTTTGTAATGCACGATTAGGAAACAATAACATGAACCCGGGAGTTAAATCTTTAACCACTTATTATTTGAATATCAGCGATATGGCGCGTTGGCGATGAGGTTTGCTGCAATCTGCGCTTCCCAGCGATCACCATTTTCAAGAAGCTTTTCTTTATTATAGAAAAGCTCTTCCCGGGTTTCCGTGGCAAATTCAAAATTCGGACCTTCGACAATCGCATCCACAGGACATGCTTCCTGACATAGACCACAATAAATGCACTTGGTCATGTCAATGTCATAGCGGGTTGTTCGGCGAGATCCATCATCACGCGGCTCGGCTTCGATTGTAATGGCCAGAGCCGGACAAATAGCCTCGCACAGCTTACATGCTATGCAGCGCTCTTCCCCGTTTGGATAACGACGCAGCGCATGTTCACCACGAAAACGGGGAGAAATAGGTCCTTTTTCATGGGGGTAGTTAATCGTCACGCGCGGAACAAAAAACATATATTTCAACGTCAAAAGAAAACCTTTGACGATTTCGGTTAAGAAAAATGCACGTGCAAAATTATCCATTGATAACACCCTTATTTTGGTAAAGCATCAAACGTTATTAACATTCCGGCCACAAATACAACCCAGAATAATGTGAGAGGCAGGAACACCTTCCACCCCAGACGCATGAGTTGGTCATAGCGAAAGCGCGGCAGTGTTGCCCGCGCCCAGATAAAGACAAAGAGGATCATAGCTGTTTTCAGCGCAAACCAGATAATGCCGGGCACAAAGGCCAAAAACTCAAATCCAAAAGGCGGCAACCATCCACCGAGGAAAAGTGTTACCGTTATCGCACTCATCAAAATCATATTCGCGTATTCACCAAGGAAGAACAGGGCAAAGGCCATAGCGGAATATTCCACCATAAATCCGCCCGTGATCTCGGATTCGCCTTCGGGTAAATCAAAAGGTGCTCTGTTTGTCTCGGCCAGAATAGAAATCAGGAAGACCACGAACATCGGAAACAACATAGCCTGAATCCAAAATGGACGCGGAGCCAAAACTATTTCCTGTAAATTTAATGATCCTGTGGTGAGCAAAACACATACGATAATAAGCCCCATAGAAACTTCATAAGATACCATCTGCGAAGCCGAGCGCAGTGCCCCCAGAAATGCGTAACGTGAATTAGACGCCCAGCCGGCCATAATCACGCCGTAAACCCCCATGGATGAAATCGCGAAGAGATACAATACGCCGACATTGATATTGGCCAGAACCCACCCTTTATCAAAGGGAATGACCACCCATGCCACTAGAGACAAGGCAAACAGGATCATTGGAGCCAGCAAAAAGACCACGCGGTGCGCTTGCGAAGGAATAATGGTTTCCTTGGAAAACAGTTTAACCCCGTCTGCAATTGGCTGGAGCAACCCAAACGGGCCAACCGTCATCGGACCCTGCCTGCGTTGCATCGCGCCCATAACTTTGCGCTCCGCATAGGTCAGGTAAGCCACGGCAATCAACAAACCCACAACTGTGATCAGTGTAAATACGACTGTGCGTACAATCCAATAGTCACTCCATATCGAGACAATCAGGTCCATCTTATGCCGCCTTATCTTTCTTGTCTAAAAACTGTGAAAGATCCGGCTTAAAATAATCCGGTCCCTTAAGAACCTTACCATCTGATTCACGGCGGATCGGCTTGCCATCCTCACCAAGCTTGCTCATATTTGAACGGTGAACCTCGTCAAAAGCCGCTTGCTTTATGCCTTGCAGACCAAAAGAGAGAAACGCCCCGTCCAGCACATATTGCAAGTCTATCAGTGCATCGAGGGTTTCCAGCAAATCGCCCTGCTCCAGCGCTTCTTTTAATTCTTCCAATTCTTCGGCCAGCAAATTAATCCGTAGTTCATTGGTTTTTTCATCCGCTATACTTGGCTCGGACAGGACCGGCAAACCATATGTTTCGTGGAATTCCTGAACCTGTATCAATGTTGTTTTGGTCACTCGGCGGCCTCCTTATACTCGATATCCTGCTTAAAAGCTTGCGTGCATTTATTCATGGTTGGTGAAGCGCGGCAAATCGCGTTTGTCAAATAATATCCCAAAGCATTTCCTGCAAATGCATCTTTCTGAATTCTTGTTTTTTTGCCGAATTTCCCCCATTTGGCTAGCTCTATCTGGTCAATTTTTGATAGATGAGGCCATTCCTCGAACACACGATCTCGTAGTTCATGCTGCGAGTCATAAGGCAGTGGCTTATCAATATGATTGGATATTGCGCGCAATATCGTCCAGTCCACTCGCGCATCCCCTGGCGGGCTTACTGCACGTTTTGCCATTTGCACGCGCCCTTCCGTATTCACATAAAGTGCATCTTTTTCAGTATACGCAGCAGAAGGCAAAACCACATCTGCGCGCTGCGCTCCGTGATCTCCATGATGACCGATATAAACCACAAAGGTTTTCCATCCAACATTGACGCGAGCATTAAACTCATCCGCGTTCAGCATAAACAGCACCTTGATTGAGCCATCTTTGGTGCCTGCCAGAATATCGGCAAATCCTTTGCCGCCTTTTTGTGGAACAAACCCCACATCCAGAGCGCCAACTCTTCCGGCAGCATCATGCAAAATATTAAACCCGTTCCAGCCTTTCTTCACGATACCTAAGTCTTCTGCAGCTTCTTGTAGCATCCCGTGAATAGCCTGCCCATCGGGACGACGGAAGGCATTCATGCCCACGATCATCATTGGCTTTTTCGATTTGACCTTGCCTGCATATTCTTTAACAAGATTTTCTACACTTTTGGGAAAATCGCCTAAATGCACATAAGGGTATGTCAAATCAACAGCTTCGCCGACCAGAGAAATCGGAATTTTCCGCTCTAGCCACGCACGGCGGATACGGGCATTGATTATAGTGGCCTCATGGCGCGGATTCGTGCCGACCAGCAAAATCGCGTCTGCTTCATCAATACCGGAAATACCAGAATTAAAGAGATAGCCCGCCCGTTTTGTCTCATCAAAATAAGCGCCATCTGTGCGGCAATCCATATTTGGCGATCCCAAGGATGTCATAAAATCTTTCAATGCCACAACCGATTCAACATCGGCTAAATCACCTGCAAAAGCTGCAATTTCTTCTCCTTTTAGACCGGAAAGTCTAGCTTTAATTAGATCAAAAGCTTCGTTCCAATCGGCCTCGCGCAGTTTGCCGCTTTCTTCATCCCTTACAAACGGACGATCAAGACGGCTTTTCGCAAGGCCATCATATGAATATCTTGAACGGTCACTAATCCATTCCTCATTCACCTCTTCATGCAGGCGCGGCAAAATGCGCATCACTTCACGACCTCTCGAATCAACGCGTATATTCGAGCCAACCGCATCATGCACGTCGATGGTTTCGGTTTTCTCCAACTCCCAGCTTCTGGCCTTAAACGCATAAGGCTTCGAAGTCAGTGCACCTACAGGACAAATATCCACAAGGTTTCCTGAAAGCTCGGTGTTCACGATTTCATTTATATATGTACCGATCTCGGCATCTTCGCCGCGGTTAAACTGTCCCAGCACAGGCGTTCCGGCAATTTCCTCGGCAAAACGCACACAACGCGTACAATTAATACAGCGGGTCATCACTGTTTTAATCAGAGGACCCAGATCTTTATCCTTAACGGCGCGTTTGTTTTCATGGAATCGTGAACGATCAAAGCCGTAGCCATAGGCTTGGTCCTGAAGATCACATTCACCGCCCTGATCACAAATCGGGCAATCCAGCGGATGGTTGATCAGGAGCATTTCCATCACGCCCTTGCGCGCCTTCTTGACCATCTCGCTTTCCGTTTTGACGACCATACCGTCACTACAGGCCATCGCGCAGGATGCTACCGGTTTGGGCGGGCCGCCCTCGACCTCGACAAGACACATGCGGCAATTCGCAGGAACAGACAGGCGATCATGGTAGCAAAATCGTGGAATTTCCACACCAATTGTCTCCGCAGCCTGCAAGATACTTGTCCCTTGCTCTACCTCAATTTCCATGTTGTTGATTGTGACCTTAGGCATGTCTCATATAATCTTTCGCTATTTTTTACTCATGCATAACATTAGAGTATTGAAATCTGTTTCGGACTACTATTTAATCTGCGCATCACGCAAGATCAATAAGTAAGTTGCCACTATATGACGTATCGGATTGAAATTCTAGCCCATAAAGATGACGGGCGCGGCCTTGAAATCAAGAAAATTATGGCTGGGCTGGGGAAAACTGTAAATGTTCGTGTTATAGATGTTTATACATCTGAAAACGAGACTGCCGCCAATGATGTTTTTAAAAATGCTTTGGGTAATCCGGTTACACAAAAGATCAACCAGACCCCCGATGATTTTGACTGGGCGCTGGAGATTGGTTTTCTGCCTGGCGTTACCGATAATATCGGGCATACGGCGAGCGAGCTTTTATCTCTAACTAAAATGCATCCTGACGAAAGTCAGGATCTAAAGATCCCGGATCAAGTCCGGGATGCGAAGGATGAGAAAGTTTATTCCTCCAAGCTGTATCTAATTTCCGGTAATGTTAAAAAAGGCGACATTGAAGCTCTTGCCGCAACACTTTCTAATAAGCTGATCCAACGTAGTTCCATAAAGGACAGTGCCACTTATAAAAAAGATGGCGGTATGGAGAAAATCGTTCCGAAGGTAAAGCTGGACAATAAAAATGTTTCTGCCGATAAGATTGATCTAAATATCTCCGATAAAGAATTAGAGGAAATCGGCAAGAACGGTATCGAGAATCTGGATGGTTCGCGCCGTGGTCCGCTTGGCCTTTCACTTTTATATATGAAGGCCATCCAAGAATACTTTAAAAAAGAAGGGCGTCCGGCAACAGATATCGAGATTGAAACGCTCGCCCAGACATGGTCGGAACATTGCAAACACACGATTTTTGCCTCACCGATTGATGAGGTCAAAGACGGGCTTTACAAGCATTACATCAAGAGAGCTACCAAGGAAATCCGCGAGAAGCGCCAACAACAGGCGTCATCCCTGCGAAGGCAGGAATCCAGTGCAAAAAGCAACCAGATCCCTGATCAAGTCAGGGATGACATCTACTGGAGGGATGAGGATCGCATTGGTGATATATGTGTATCCGTCTTTTCCGATAATGCGGGCGGGATTATCTTTGATGAAAATTACTTGATTACCGATAAGGTCGAGACGCATAACTCCCCGTCCGCGCTGGACCCGTTTGGCGGCTCTATTACAGGGATTGTCGGAGTGAACCGCGATTGTATTGGCTTTGGTCAGGGAGCTAAACCCGTTATTAACCGCTATGGATTTTGCCTAGCCGATCCGCGCACCAAGCCGCAATATTTCCGTGATGCCAAATGCACAAATCCTATTCTCTCCCCTGCCACTATTATGCACGGCGTAGTGGCCGGTGTTGAGTCGGGCGGGAATTGCTCCGGCATTCCAACCCCTCAAGGCTTTGTCGTGTTTGATGACCGCTTTGTCGGCAAGCCCTTAGTTTTTGTCGGCACGATCGGTTTGATCCCGCGCGAGATCAATGGTCGTGCAGGTCACGTTAAAAAGGCCAGTGCAGGCGATAAGATCGTGATGGTCGGCGGGCGCGTCGGGCAAGATGGCATTCACGGCGCAACATTCTCATCCGTTGCACTGGATGAAGGCTCACCCGCGACGGCGGTTCAGATTGGCGATCCGATCACCCAAAAGAAAATGTCGGATGCTATTATCAAGGAAATCCGTGACTTGGACTGGTACAGCGCGATCACAGATAACGGCGCAGGCGGCCTGTCTTCTTCCGTGGGCGAGATGGCAGAACAATCCGGCGGCTTCCATGTGGAACTTGAAAAAGTGCCTTTGAAATATCCCGGCATGTCGCCGTGGGAAATCTGGATTTCCGAGTCTCAGGAACGCATGACGCTGGCTGTGCCGGAAGAAAATACGGAGAAGCTCATCAAGCATCTTGCCAAGCGCGGTGTCGAAGCCACGGTAATAGGCACTTATACAGATTCGGGCCGCGCTGTTATCTCATGGGACGGGGAAACTATTCTTGATCTGGAGATGGAGTTCCTGCATGACGGCAATCCGGAAACGCCGCTCAAGACGACTTTTGTAAGAGGTGGAGAGGAAGAACCCAAACACCCTCTCCCTCAATCCCTCTCCCTGAAGGGAGAGGGAAGCGCGTCAGCGCAGGGTGAGGGTCAGCATGTTATCCTCAAACTACTTGCACGCCCCAATATATGTTCCAAGGAATTTATCTCCACGCAATACGACCATAACGTCCAAGGCTCTGCCGTACTTGGGCCGCTTCAAGGACGGGGGCGCGTTTATGCGGAAACCTCTATCACCCGCCCTGTCCTCTCATCCCCTAAAGGTGTGGTTTTGAGCCAAGGTTTATTTCCGCGTTATAGCGACATTGATGCTGGTGCGATGGCGGCAGCTTCTTTGGATATGGCAGTCAGAAATGCGGTTGCGGCTGGTGTGGATTTCAACCAATTGGCTCTGCTTGATAATTTCTGCTGGTGTTCCTCCGATGAGCCGGAGCGTTTGGGGCAACTGAAACGTGCCGTGGAAGTCATTTACGAAATGGCGGTGAAGTACGAAACGCCGTTTATCTCCGGCAAGGACAGCATGTTCAATGACTTCAAGGGCTATGATAAGGACGGTAAAGCTGTCAAGATTTCTGTGCCGCCGACTTTGCTGGTCTCCTCTATTGGTGTCATTCCCCATGTGCAGCATGCCATATCCCTAGCGCCTAAGGCCGAAGGTGATCTGGTGTATTTGCTGGGTGAAACCAAGGATGAGCTTGGAGCTTCGGAATATTATGACATGAATGGGGTTTTGGGCAATAATGTCCCTGAAACCGACACGCATCAGAATTTGCGTCTCTATAAGTTATACGCCCGCGCCAGCCGTGACCGCTTAATTGCCTCGGCTTATGCTCTTGGTTATGGAGGGCTGGCGGCAGCCTTGGCCAAGAAAGCGATTGCCGCGCAAATGGGTATGGAGATTGATCTTTCTTCCCTATGTCATCCCGACCAAGGCGATAGCCGCATGGAGGGATCTAAGAAAGATTCCTCGACTACAGACTTGAAGTCTTCCGCTCGGAATGACAAGAAGGGTTTAAGCGCTGAAAAAGTTTTATTCTCCGAAAGCACGGGCCGGATATTGGTGACCGTTGCGCCGCAGAATAAGAAAGCCTTCGAGAAGAACTTTAAAGGCTTTGAGCAGTGCCATTATATCGGCTCTGTCTCTTATAGCGAGAATTTGATGATACGCGACGTGGCCAGCCTTAAGGTCAAGGATCTGGAAGCGGCGTATAAGAATACATTCAGGGAACTTTAAATGAGTGCACAAGTCATAGTCTTAAGCGGTTATGGATTAAATTGTGAAGAGGAGACCCTTTTCGCGTTCCGGCATGTCGGGCTAGGTGGGAGGATTGTTCATATCAATGATGTGATTGAAAACCCGAAAATGCTGGAGAGCTATCAGATTTTATGCGTGCCGGGCGGGTTTTCCTATGGTGATGATACGGGCTCGGGCAATGCTTTCGCGCAGAAGATGAGATTGGCACTTTGGGATGACTTAAAGAAATTCGTGGAGCGTGACACGCTGACGCTGGGCATTTGTAATGGCTGTCAGATCTTGACCAATCTGGGGCTGGTGCCTGCTTTTGATCAGAATTACGGCGTGCGCGATATTGCCGTTACCTATAATAAGAGTGCCCGTTACCAGTGCCGCTGGATTGATTTGAAAGTGGCGGAGAATAACTCGCCTTGGCTCAGCGGGATTGAGTCTATGCATATCCCTGTGGCGCATGGCGAGGGGCGTTTTATGATGGAGGATCAAACTCTGGAAAAACTCCGCAGCAATAAGCAGATTGCCGCACAATATATTATAGCTGAACCCTCGGCGCATCCCAAACTTGATTTGGGATCTCATGAGGCAGATCCTGACTTGCGTCAGGATGCAAGAATATATGTATTGGCGGAAGGACAATTCCCTTACAACCCGAATGGGTCTATTGGCGACATTGCCGCAATTACTGATGAAACCGGAAAGGTCCTTGTCATGATGCCGCATCCCGAACGCGGCATGTTCACATGGCAACGTGATGATTACATGGAAATTAAAGATGCTGCGCAACGTGCCGGTCAGGACGTTCCCGAAGAGTCAGACGGCTTGGCCATCTTCAAAAATGCCGCACTTTATTTTGAAGGGGCTTTGAAAAAGAGCGCTTAAAACGATCACGTCATGCCCGCGCAGGCGGGCATCTAGCAAAATAAAGCGTTCAGCAATGCTGAACACATATGGATCCCCGCTGTTTAGGCCTTGCTTTGCAAGACCGCGGGGATGACGTCTTGGTTTAATTCCTTTAGTTCGTTCGTCAAATAAAAAAATAAAAATCTTAACTATCTGTTTTTAAACCATTTTCCTTTAGTTCGATTGCGCGCCTTTTTTGCTTAAGCGCAAGCCTTATCGTAATATATTCATCCGATTTAAAACAGAGTTTGGTCATTTTTATGAATTCAGAATTTAGCCTTAGCATTTGTCGTGCGTACTCCATATTTTGACTGCGGCCCCCATGTTTCAGCGCATTATAACTGGAGCGTTTCTTACCTTTAGCCGTTTTCGGGCCGGTAGATTTCTCCCACGGGCGGTTTTTGCGGATTGTTTCCGCCTGTTTTTTCCGTCGCTCTTCTGTCCAGCCCTTACTCATGCTCGACATTATAGGAAAATATTCATATATATGCAAGAAAATTGACTCATAATACGTGATTTGCATTTTTTTACATTTCAAAAAAATCACAAATTTTAATTTTATTAATATTATCATATTTAGAAGAACCACGAGCATGCAAGAGTTTATCCCCGTCATTATAATGCATTGTCACTACATATTTATCGGGCATCCAATAATGAGCAAATTTTGATCCTTCCGGAATGGCTTTATATACAGTGTCCGTAAATTCCGGATATCCTCTTATAATGTCATATCTTGCTTTATGTTCACTTTCTTGCAATGAAAATGTGTAATCACTTTGTGCCATTTCCTTTAAAGCCGCGATAACTTTTTCATGGACATTAAGTGGCTGCATTTTAGAAACAACTCGTTTGACATCTCCCGGCAAAGCAAAATATGTGGGGGCATCTCTAAAAATATAACTATCTTTGAAAAGAAATGTAACTCTCTTGGGATCCTTTAATCTAGAATCCCAATAATCATAATGGAAAGGGTCTTGTTGTAAGATATATTTATTATTTGTCAATGCAGAGATAGTGCCATTATCCTTCTTTTCTACCAACGCATTACCAAAGATAATGACAGGGGTATTCTGTGATAAAGAAAAAAGATCGGAATTGAAATAACGTTGAGCATCGTCAGGATCTTGATGCAGTACACTACTTACATCCACCAGCCCCTTAAATGTGGCACGCAGAACAAAGTCCCGCTCAAAACGACAAGATTCCAGTTTTCTGCCGTAAATATTTTCTATTTTCTCTCGAGCTATTTTCTCTCGAGCTTCTTTATTGTCATAACCCATAGCTGCAAATTAAAACAAAATCTTATATTTTGTCAATCATTAAGCCGCCTTGCGGTATTCCATGATGCGGCGCTCCATTTCGGGGCGGAAGTTTTTGATGAGCCCTTGTATCGGCCAAGCGGCTGCGTCACCGAGCGCGCAGATTGTGTGGCCCTCGATTTCCTTGGTGACTTCATAAAGCTGGTCAATTTCCTCGACTGTGGCGTTACCCTGTACCATGCGCTTCATGATGCGCCAGAGCCAGCCAGTGCCCTCGCGGCAGGGCGTACACTGGCCGCAGCTTTCATGCATATAAAATTGTGATAATCTGCATATGGCCTGAATGATATCGGTGGATTTATCCATAACGATGACCCCTGCTGTTCCAAGCCCCGTTCCTGCCTCTTTAAGGGAGTCGAAATCCATATGGATGTTATCGCATACCGCCTTAGAAAGCATAGGAGTTGACGAACCACCGGGAATAACCGCCAGAAGATTATCCCAGCCGCCACGTACGCCACCGCAATGCTTGTCGATGAGATCTCTTAGCGAAATCCCCATAACTTCTTCAACATTACACGGGTTATTGACATGGCCAGAAATACAAAACAGCTTGGTTCCCGCGTTTTTCTCGTTCAAGCCAAGCCCCGCAAACCATTTACCGCCGCGACGCAAAATCGTAGGGACAACCGCAATCGTCTCGACGTTATTCACCGTCGTCGGACAGGAATAAAGTCCGGCCATGGCCGGAAATGGCGGCTTGTTACGTGGCTGGCCTTTTTTGCCCTCGATTGATTCAATCAGGGCCGTTTCTTCGCCGCAAATATAAGCCCCTGCCCCGCGATGGACAATAATATCGAAATCCCAGCCGGATTTGGCGGCATTTTTACCCAAGAGCCCCGCATCATAAGCTTCGTGGATAGCTTGCCACAAAGTCGATCCTTCATTATAAAATTCGCCGCGCACATAGATAAAGGCCGCTCTGGCGCCCATTGCAAATCCCGCGATCAACGCACCTTCGATCAATTTATGGGGTTCGTTACGCAGGATATCGCGGTCTTTACATGTGCCCGGCTCTGACTCATCGGCATTAATCACAAGGTAATGCGGACGCTCAGTCAGTGTTTTGGGCATAAAAGACCATTTCAGGCCTGTTGGAAATCCTGCCCCGCCACGCCCGCGCAGACCAGAGGTTTTGACCTCTTCGATGATCCATTCGCGGCCCTTTTTGATAAAGCTTGCCGTTTTATCCCAATCTCCTCGCTTTTGGGCGGATTTGAGGTCAGAGCCTTCAAAGCCGTAGAGATTAGTAAATATTCGATCTTTATCTGCGAGCATTTAGGATATTCCCCTGTTTTATTTCTTAATAACAGCCAACCTGTATTTACCGAAGCCCTTGGTCATAAGTCGTTTTATAACCTTCACCGCGACAAATAACCCAATCAGGGCGCCTGCCAGCCCTGCCGGAAACCGAACAGACTCAGGACTTCCTCCGGTAATACCAACTATTAAACCAATTAATGCCCCTGCAACACCTCCTGCAATAAGTGACAATGGTATGGTTCTCCACATCATGGCCCACCATACTTTTAATGCTAGAAATTCTGTTGGTTTTTCTGGATACATATTACACCACCTTCGCTTTTTTGGCTTCTTCTTTCAATGTCGTAGGACCGGCAGATGACATAGAGGATTTACGTCCGGTCTGTGATCCGATTTGCGGCTTTAGCCCTTGTGCAAGAACTTCAAGAACTTCCACCACACTTGCCGCCGTCAAATCTTCATAATAATCGTCATTGATCTGGATCATGGGAGCATTCACACAAGCGCCCAGACATTCAACTTCCATCAGGGTAAATTTACCGTCTTTCGTCGTCTCGCCAAGATCAATGCCCAGATGATTTTTACACGCATTCACTATATCGCTTGAACCGCACAGCCAGCACGGTGTGGTGGTACAAAACTGCACAAGATATTGCCCGACAGGCGCAGTGTTATACATAGAGTAAAAACTTGCAACCTCATAGACCTTAACCTTGTGCATATCAAGGACTTCGGCAATGTGATCCATAGCTGCGCGCGGTATCCAGCCTCCATAAACCGGCGTAGCTTTTGCACCCTCTTCCGCGACTTGACGCTGCGCCAGATCGAGCAGCGGCATGACGGCAGATTGCTGCTTCCCCTTCGGGTACAGGGCAATAGCCTTATCGGCAAGCTTCTGGTATTTCTCGGAAAATTTAAAGTGCTCCGGCTGATACTCGGCATTTAAATCAAATGGTTTTTTCATTTTTTATCTTTCCTGATTTTTATCCCTTATTTTGTGTTAACCAATGCTGGTTGTTTAAAAAGATGTGCAAACGGGTCCGGGTCTTTGTTTGTGTGGTCCTCAATTTGTATTTCCGACTTGGAAAGCTTCTCTATTCTTGGATCATCGGGTCCCAGACAAAAAAACGTTATTGTTACGATAACTGATTTTGACCAGCGTCTAAGTTTACTATAGTTTATTTTGGTAATCCACGGATCTGTGTTTGAGTAAGCCGCACAATGTCTTTCCGACTCCTTCATGGCCTCTTTTAAGGAAGCAGCCCTGCTGCCGCTATTAAGAAAAGATCTGGCGGCTAAACTGAATTCCCCGTTGGGAGCCACTTTAACTTCTGAAACCTGGTTACAGCCGCATAACGCTAAGGTCATTACGATCAATGTTCTTCCTAAACCCGAGCCCATATTAATCACCGGTCGATCTCCCTATCTCTCGTCATTCCCGCAAAGGCGGGAGTCCAGCGCATCATAAACCATCGTATAAGTCTTTCCAATCCGGATTCATATTTTCTATAGTCATTTAAACCTCCAAGCATGTCTTTGCCTGAATTTTTTCTAAAAAATTCTAAGGCAATCCATAATTATTTGGATTCCCCTAGAATTTTACTGTGTAAAATTCGGGGAATGACGAGATTTGGTTTGTCCAATTCTTATCTTAAATAACTATATTAATAGTAACTTCCATATCCTTTTCTTTAACTCCGTTGTGACGCCTGTATATAATGTGCCGTTTCTTTTATTTGTAATAATATAGACATATGATCCCAGCAATTTCATTTTATATTCTGATTCTGGATGCCCGCCTCCGCGGGCATGACGTTACGTTACATTTTTTTGTTTGGTTCTCTTCTTTTTTACTAATGAATAAACAAAAACTACAGAAAAATAATCTAAAACAAACCCTACACCACCCATAAACCTTATTACCAAGTTCATAGTTGCCCAATCAGATAAATACACAATCAAATTAGCTAAAGAGCCTAACTCGGAAGGGCAATTAGTCGCAAGCTGAAAGTTTGAGCACCCAAAAAAATAAAAACCTATAGGTAATATCAGATACGTATTAGCACTGTTCAAAACATTTAGGCACCCTAATAAAAAAACAAAAGGCTTTCCTACTTCATGGCATATAAATTTTAAAAATTCAAATAGCAACGCCACTTACCGGTCGATCTCCCCGAAAACGATGTCGAGAGAACCTATAATAGAGACTGTATCGGCGAGTTGATGGCCTTTGCTCATGAAATCAAGGGCTTGTAAATGCGCAAATCCCGGAGCCCGAATACGGCAGCGATACGGCTTGTTCGATCCATCAGACACAAGATAAACGCCAAATTCCCCCTTAGGGGCTTCGACGGCGGCATACGTTTCTCCGGCTGGCACATGATAGCCCTCGGTAAAGAGCTTGAAGTGATGAATCAAAGCTTCCATTGAATTCTTCATCTCGGCGCGGGGCGGCGGTGAAACCTTGTAATCATTTGACTTCACGTAGCCCTCGGGCATTTGCTCTATGGCCTGTTTCATAATCTTGATGGATTCATACATTTCGGCCATACGCACCAAATAGCGCGCATAGCAATCGCCCGTTTTGCCAATCGGAATATCAAAATCCATTTTCTCATAAACTTCATAGGGCTGGCTTTTGCGTAAATCCCAAACAATACCGGAACCACGAAGCATAGGGCCGGAAAAACCCCAATCCTGAGCTTCTTCGGCGCTCACAATGCCGATATCAACTGTGCGCTGTTTGAAAATTCGGTTGTTAGTCAGCAAGCTTTCAAGGTCTTGCAAAAATTTTGGCAGTTCTTCACACCATTCATACATATCTTCGGCCAGTCCTGCGGGCATATCCTGAGCAACACCGCCAGTCCTGAAATAATTGGCGTGAAGCCTTGCGCCACAAACACGCTCATAGAATTCCATGCCTTTTTCACGCTCTTCAAAGCCCCAAAGAGCCGGCGTCAATGCCCCTACATCCAGTGCAAATGTGGTGATATTCAAAATATGGTTTAGAATGCGGCCAAGCTCACAGAACAAAACACGTATGTATTGACCGCGTGGCGGCACAGTAATTCCTAAAAGATTTTCAGTAGCCAGAGCAAAAGCGTGTTCTTGATTCATTGGCGCAACGTAATCAAGACGATCAAAATACGGCAGAGCCTGTGTATAGGTTTTATACTCAATCAGTTTTTCAGTTCCGCGATGAAGCAAACCAATATGAGGGTCAGCACGTTCGACAATTTCGCCTTCCATCTCAAGTACAAGACGCAGCACGCCATGAGCAGCCGGATGCTGTGGCCCGAAATTCATGGTATAGGGCTTGATTTGTGTTTCTTCCTGAATAGCAATATCAGGTGTGTCGACTTTTTTTCTAAGAGGCATTTTTTGTATCCTCTTCTTGTGCATCTACTGGCATTTCATCTCTATTATCGTTCTCAGCCGATCCTCTCCCCGCCTCGGAGACGCTATCTGCCATTGACGACCAGCCATGCGGTGGAATTGCCGCCTTCTCATCACCGGGAAGCTGGACATCGGTCACTGATTCCCACGGGCTAACAAAATCAAAACGCCTAAAATCCTGCGTGAGTTGCACCGGCTCATAGGCTACGCGTTTGTATTCGTTGTCATAGCGAAGCTCAACATATCCGGTCAAAGGAAAGTCTTTGCGCTGGGGATGGCCTTCGAAACCATAATCCGTCAGGATACGGCGAAGATCAGGATTACCGGAAAACGGTATGCCGTACATATCCCACACTTCGCGCTCGAACCAACATGCCGCGCTATAGAGTTTAACAACACTTGGAACAATCTGGTCTTCTTCGACTGATATTTTAACACGGACCCGATCATTTTGACGAAGCGACAACAGATTATAGATAATCTCGAAGCGATCCGGCCGATCCGGATAGTCACTTGCACAAATGTCAATCAGAACCCTGAATCCACATTCAGGATTATCGCGCAGAAATTGCAAAGTCTTTTCGATTGATTCAGATTTGGCTGTGATGACAAGCTCGTCACGCTCAAAATGAGATCCCAGCACCGAGCCTTTCAGATTCTCGACTATAAATTCTGCCATGTCTTCCAGAGCTTCAGCGGGCAATGCGCGTATCCTCCATAGTTGTCATCCCTGCGGAGGCAGGGATCAAGTCATTTTCATTCAAATCTTTCCATTTAGGATTCATTTTTCCAATTAACTCCACTTTCCATGCGCGCTTCCAGCGTTTGATACATTTTTCACGATGAATTGCATCCTGTACATTTTTATATTCTTCAAAATAAATAAGCTTGCAAACATTATATTTCTTTGTAAACCCTTCCACCAGACCTTCTTTATGTTGCCAAATTCGTTGTACCAAATCCGAAGTTATTCCCGTATAAAGAACTGTGTTTTTTTGTGTTGTTAAAATATATACGTAATAAAGTTTTTCCATTTAGCCATCCGATTCCTGCTTTCGCAGGAATGACAATATTTTTTTATCGGGCAATGCGTGTATCCTCTCTTTGAATTTTTTTCTGGAGCTGCAACAGGCCGTAGACCATAGCTTCGGCCGTTGGCGGACATCCTGGAATATATATATCCACGGGCACAATACGATCGCAACCACGTACCACCGAATAAGAATAATGGTAATAGCCTCCGCCATTTGCACATGAACCCATTGATATAACCCAGCGCGGCTCGGGCATTTGATCATAAACGCGGCGCAGAGCCGGTGCCATTTTATTGGTCAAGGTTCCGGCCACAATCATCACATCGGATTGCCGCGGGGATGGTCTTGGGATCATGCCGAAACGGTCAAGATCATAGCGGCTCATATAGCCGTGGATCATCTCCACCGCGCAGCACGCCAGACCAAAGGTCATCGGCCAGAGAGAACCGGTACGAGCCCAGTCAAACAAATTATCAGTCGTGGTTAGCAAAAACCCCTTTTCCTGCAAAGTCTTGGAAATTGCTGCGGGCACAACGTCTTGCTGTTCTACAGGCGGAACAGGAGTTTTGCCCTTTAGATTATAATCCGGCGCAGCAATTATATGTTTGTCATGTCCCATGATTTATTCTTTCACGCTTATGGGGGTTATTCCCAATCAAGGCCGCCTTTTTTCCATTCATAAATAAAACCAACCGTCAGAACACCCAGAAATACCATCATCGACCAGAATCCAAAAGCTCCAATTTTTCCCAGTGTTATTGCCCATGGAAACAAGAAAGCAATTTCCAGATCGAATATTATAAAAAGTAATGTGACCAGATAAAAGCGCACATCGAATTTATTCCGCGCATCGGAAAATGCGTCAAATCCGCACTCATAGGCTGCGTTTTTCTCCGGATCGGGATTTCTTTTACCAGCCAGCAAAGAGCCAAGCACCATAGCCACCGATAATCCGCAGGCAATAAACAGAAAAACAAGTATGGGTAGATATTCTATTAATAAAGTTTCGGATGCCATAAAAAAATCTCTTTGGATTCATGTAATATCACTGCTCTTTTTAGCAGCTTAACAAAGAGATGAAAACCTTGAAAAATCAGAAACAGAAATTTTAGCACCTTATTTCTTGAAAAAATAAATCAGGGAAGCCATTTTTTTAGTACATCGACCATGGCCTGCTTCTTGACAGGCTTAGTTATATAATCATCCATTCCCGCATCATAGCATTTCTGGTCATCGCCCTTCATCGCATAGGCCGTAAACGCCACAATAGGAATCTTGTCAAATTCGCCTTGTTTTTCAAGTTTACGGACAGACTGCGTTGCCTCAAACCCGTCCATTTCCGGCATATTGCAATCCATAAAGATCAAATCAAAACGTCTTTGTTTTATAAGTTTCACCACCTCCAGCCCGTTAGAAGCCGGTGTAACAACACATCCCATTTTTTCCAGCATTGTTGTTGCGACCATTTGATTGGTGGGATTGTCTTCCGCAAGCAAAATTTGTGCGCCGTCAAAACTCACGCTATCCGTCTTGGCTTTATCTTCCTTGGCATCGGCTTCGCGCAACATGTCTCGTGTTACAACTGATAGAGGAACCTTTTTCTGTCTCATAGATTGAATAAGATCTAGCGCACGAATAATTTCAAGGCCGCTTGAGGGTTTAGTTAAACACCCCTGGAACTTGCCTTCTTTAATCAGTTTACTGTCTTTGCGACTGGGCTCGGAAGATACCATCAAAAGAGATATATTTTTTAGTTTTGGACTCTTCTTGATTTTTTTAGCCAGTTCCAACCCACCCATCTGCGGCATGATATAGTCAAGCACACCCAATTCAAAAGGCTTGCCTTTATCTGCCGCTTCTTGCATCAAGTCCAACGCTTCTTTACCGGACGATGCTATTGTAACCTTCATCTTGGCTTTACGCATATATTCAGCGGCAATATCCTGCGCGACTTTGTTATCGTCAACGATGATCGCCCTGATGCCGGATAAATCTGTCGGCACCTTATAAACACCGCCTCCCTTCGTCTTTTCATCAACAGGCAGTTGGAAGGTAAACCAAAAGGTGGAGCCTACACCAAGTGTACTTTCTACGCCGATATCACCCTTCATATTGTGAGATAACTCTTTGCAAATTGCCAGCCCCAGGCCTGTGCCGCCAAATTTTCGTGTTGTAGAGCTATCAGCCTGAGAAAATTTATTGAATATGTAATCCTGCTTGTCTTCGGGAATACCGATCCCAGTATCTTCCACATAGCCGTGGAATATAACTTTCCCACCTTTATGTTTCTTGGCATCTACACCAATAAGAACATACCCCGTTTCGGTGAATTTCAAGCTATTACTTGCCAGATTAAGGAATATCTGACGAACGCGCCCAGGATCACCTACTATATAGCGCGGTATATCCGGCGCAAAGCGTAGCAATACTTCCAGCCCTTTTTCCTGTGCCTTGATTGCTATCAGATCGGCCACTTCTTCTACCAATAACCGCAAATCAAACGAGATGGTTTCAAATTCCAGTTTGCCCGCTTCGATCTTTGAAAAATCTAGAATGTCATTGACAAGCTGCAAAAGGTTTTCAGCAGAACTGATTGCGGTTTTTGCATAGGTCTTTTGCTTCGCATCCAAATCAGTTTCCAAAAGCAAGTTGGCCATGCCGATAATACCGTTCATAGGGGTACGGATTTCATGGGACATATTTGCCAGAAACTCTGATTTCATTCTTGTTGCCTGCTCGGCTTCTTCCTTTGCTTCTATCAAATCGGATTCAGCCTTCTTACGTTCGGAAATGTTATGAATATTGCCGACAAACATTCGCTCTCCGGCTATGAACACTTCATTGACGCCGAGTTCAATAGGAAAAGTAGAGCCATCCCTGCGCATACCTTCAACTTCACGCCCTGACCCGATAATTTTTGCTTCTCCTGTTTTCAGATAGTTTTTTAAATATATATCATGATTTTTTGAATATTGATTAGGCATCAGCATTTTAACATTTTGGCCTATTAATTCGTCAATCTCATATAAAAAAAGCCTTTCCACAGCGGCATTTACAGATTGGATAATACCACTGGAGTTAATCGTGATAATTCCGTCTAATACCGTATCCAAAACAGATTCCAATCGGGCTTGGCTATCCCTAATCTCTTCGGCATGCTGGATCAAAATCTGTTCATTTTTCTTGCGTCCGCTGACATCACGAATAGAGCCGACCATTCTAATCGGCCTGCCGTTATCATCCCGCACAGTCGTGGCTTTGGCGCGAAACCAAATATATTTACCGGATTTATTCTTCAGACGGTATTCAACATTATATGGGACATCATTTTCAAAATGTTCCTTCATACTCTTTTCTGTCGGCTCAACATCGTCCGGATGCAAAAGTGTCTTAAATGTCTGATAACTGCCCTGAATTTCATGATCTTCATACCCCAAGAGATGTTTCCAATGTGGCGACCAATATTGTTCGTCTTTCGTAATATCCGGCCAGTCCCAAATGCCGTCCTGCGCTCCCTTCACGGCAAGAGAAAAACGTCGTCGTGTTTCTTCGGCATGAGCCACATTAATTATAGAAATGCGGAGGAAATATGCCAAAACAGCAAGTAATAATGAAACAGAAATCCCACCCATTAAAAAAATAAAAGGAAAAACAACCTCTTCCTGCTTAAGGAATTTTTCTGTCGGGTTGATTTTTAGCGACCATGATCTGTTGTATATACGGAATGTCTGCTCTGTTACATACTCGTTATTATTAGAAATTGCCTTATCACAATTCTGGAAAGCCAGTTTCTCATCTATAA
>Ga0224501_10000442_pt1 | contig 33011 bp, 23 predicted proteins | sample SF_Oct11_sed_USG_4_FD_169105 | JGI IMG/M metagenome (GOLD analysis project Ga0224501, IMG submission 169105) | Sediment microbial communities from San Francisco Bay, California, United States - SF_Oct11_sed_USGS_8_1 | ecosystem: Environmental > Aquatic > Marine > Sediment | place: USA... | reverse complement strand
ATAGTTTTGATGATACAGGTATCTCAAACACAGATAACATTACAAAAAACACAACCGGATTAACAATAACCGGCAGTTCTGAAGCGAATGCGGCAATTTATGTCATAAGTGATATTGACGGTTCATTGGGCAGTACCACATCTAACGGCACGGGTAACTGGACACTTGATGTATCGCTTTCACAAGCAATTCACACTATAACGGCGACTGCAACAGATATAGCGGGTAATATATCGGGCGCGTCAACCGGTCTTTCAATAACGGTAGATACATCAATAAACGCGCCCACCGGTCTTGATCTAGCCGATGTTGACGACACTGGTATTTCAAACATAGATAACATTACAAATAATACCAGCGGTCTAACAATATTCGGTACGGCAGAAGCAGACTCTGCAGTTGAGTTAACGAGTAATGTTAGCGGTTCGCTTGGTTCAGCGAAAGCCGACGGCACGGGTAACTGGACAATGGATGTTATTTTAACAGAGAATGTTCATTCAATAACCGCGACTGCAACAGATACAGCGGGCAATACATCTGGTGCGTCAACCGGCCTTTCAATAACGGTAGATACAACAGAAAACGCGCCCACTGGTCTTGATCTTGCTGATGTTGATGACAGTGGAATCTCAAATACAGATAATATAACAAATAATACCAGCGGTCTTACCATATCAGGTACATCTGACGCGAATGTAACAGTGTCTTTAACCAGCGATATTGACAGCAATTTGGGCAGTACCACATCTGACGGCACGGGTAACTGGACAATGGATGTTATTTTAACAGAGAATGTTCACTTGATAACCGCGACTGCAACAGATACCGCCGGTAATACATCGGGTGCGTCAACCGGCCTTTCAATAACGGTAGATACATCAATAAACGCGCCCACCGGTCTTGATCTTGCTGATGTTGACGACAGTGGAACCTCAAATACAGATAATATAACAAATAAGACCAGCGGTCTTACCATATCAGGTACGGCAGAAGCAGACTCTACAGTTGAGTTAACGAGTAATGTTAGCGGTTGGCTTGGCTCAGCGAAAGCCGACGGCACGGGCAACTGGACAATGGATGTTATTTTAACAGAGAATGTTCACTTGATAACGGCAACGGCAACAGATACCGCCGGCAATATATCTGGTGCGTCAACCGGGCTTTCAATAACGGTAGATACAACAGAAAACGCGCCAGCCGGTCTTGACCTTGATGCTCTTGATGACAGCGGTATTTCAAACATAGATAACATTACAAATAATACAACAGGTCTAACCATTACAGGCACATCTGATGCAAATGCCAGCATAGCTGTATCAAGCGATTTTGACAGCAATTTAGGCAGTACCACATCTGACGGCGCGGGTAACTGGACATTGGATGTTATTTTAACAGAGAATGTTCATTCAATAACCGCGACTGCAACAGATAAAGCGGGCAATATATCGGGTGCGTCAACCGGCCTTTCAATAACGGTAGATACAACAAGTAACATGCCAATAGGTCTTGACCTTGATGCTCTTGATGACAGCGGTATTTCAAATATAGATAACATTACAAATAATACAACAGGTCTAACCATTACAGGCACATCTGATGCAAATGCCAGCATAGCTGTATCAAGCAATATTGACGGCAATTTAGGCAGTACCACATCTGACGGCACGGGTAACTGGACAATGGATGTTATTTTAACAGAGAATGTTCATTCAATAACCGCGACTGCAACAGATACAGCGGGCAATATATCTGGTGCGTCAACCGGCCTTTCAATAACGGTAGATACATCAATAAACGCGCCCACCGGTCTTGATCTTGCTGATGTTGATGACAGCGGTATTTCAAATATAGATAACATTACAAATAATACAACAGGTCTAACTATTACAGGCACATCTGATGCAAATGCCAGCATAGCTGTATCAAGCGATATTGACAGCAATTTAGGCAGTACCACATCTGACGGCACGGGTAACTGGACAATGGATGTTATTTTAACAGAGAATGTTCATTCAATAACGGCGACTGCAACAGATACAGCCGGCAATATATCTGGTGCGTCAACCGGGCTTTTAATAACGGTAGATACAACAGAAAATGCGCCCACCGGTCTTGACCTTGATGCTCTTGATGACAGCGGTATTTCAAACATAGATAACATTACAAATAATACAACAGGTCTAACTATTACAGGCACATCTGATGCAAATGCCAGCATAGCTGTATCAAGCGATATTGACAGCAATTTAGGCAGTACCACATCTGACGGCGCGGGTAACTGGACATTGGATGTTATTTTAACAGAGAATGTTCACTTGATAACGGCGACTGCAACAGATACAGCGGGCAATATATCTGGTGCGTCAACCGGGCTTTCAATAACGGTAGATACAACAGAAAACGCGCCAGCCGGTCTTGATCTTGCCGATGTTTCTGACAGCGGCAATTTAAATATAGATAACATTACAAATAATACAACTGTAACATTAAGCGGTTTATCAGATGCCGATGCGGCAATATCAATTACCAGTGATATAGATGGCCCCGTTGGGGGTGTTACAGCCGACGGCACCGGTAACTGGTCGCTGGATGTCACGTTATCAGAAAATATTCATTCAATAACCGCGACAGCCGAAGATACGGCGGGAAATATTTCAACAGCTTCAATACCGCTTGGTATAACGGTAGATATATCGAATCCCACGGTTGAACCCGATATACTAACAGCCGATGCGTTTGATTCGCAGGTTATTTTGGGATGGAACGATCCTGTTGACAGCGACTTTAACAGTATAGAAATTACGTGGTCGCCGGGCGGCGCCGCGGCTAATTCGGTTATCGCGGGCGTTCAAACATACACCGCGCTTTCTTTGACAAACGATATCGCATATACTTTTACCATAAAAAGTGTCGACTTAGCGGGCAATAAATCTTCTGGCGCGGTTATAGCGGCATCGCCCATTACCAATTTAACCGCCATAAACAATGCCTATACGAATTTAACTTTTACCAATTTTACGTATGGCGGTGTAGATGACCAAAACAATATAACCTTAGATTTTACCGTGCCTATAACCGGCAATGACGGCGTTGAAATAAGCTGGTCAAGTGATGACGCCAGTATATCATTTTTGCCCGATGGAACAGCAATAGTAACCAGACCTACAGTGGGCGGCAATGTCACCGTAACATTAACGGCAACCATAACTAAAGGCGCAGAAACAACCATAAAAACTTTTACGGTAACGGTCATTACAAATGACACAACGGCGCCGGGCGAAATTACCTTTCAAGCCAGTTCATTTGGCGATGGTAGCATTTCACTAAACTGGATTGACCCTGTAGATATAGATGGCGATTTAGACCATCTTGAAATCACCTATTTGCCGGGTGGATCAACGCCTGTAACAGTCGCCAAAGGGGCGCAAACAAAAATTTTTTCAGGCTTAACTCATAACATAAGTTATACATTTACCGTAAAAACAGTGGATGTTGCTGGTAATAGTTCAACAGGCGCCAATATTACAGAAACAGCGATTACAAATGACGGCACAGATGTTGATAATGACAAAGTCTCTCTTGCAATTACTTATGCTTCAATAGATTCTGCGCTTGCCGTATACCAAGATTTAGGTCTTGCGACTTTTGGCCTAAACGGCACAACCATAAGCTGGGTAGCTACGTATACCACAGGCGGCGCAGACGCTTCGGCAGTAGTCACTTCAAATGGTATTATTACGCGTCCCATAGCGACCGGTGATGAGGAAATTACCCTAACGGCAACAATTACAAAAGGCAGCGCGTCAGATACCAAAGTATTTAATATTGTTATAAAACAAATTATGCCGCCTATTAAAACCTACCAGAACCAATGCTGGAACGCATCGGGTACATTAATTTTCTGCGCGGGCACCGGCCAGGATGGTGAATACCAGAGGGGCCGTGATGTAAACTTTACCGGCCCAACCCCACACGGCACGCACACATCAGATTATACCACAAAAGATAATGTAACGGGTCTTGTATGGAAGTCGTGTTCAGAAGGTTTATCAGGGGCAGCATGTACAACAGGCACGGTAACCACACATACATGGGATACTGCCAATACCACAACCTGCAGCGCGTTAAACAGCTTAAATAGCGGCGCCGGTTATGCGGGTATTAACACATGGCGCCTGCCAAATATTGACGAGCTAAAAATATTAATTAATTACAGCGTTCTTAACCCATCAAGTTTCGCGGCGGCTTTTCCCGCGACAGTTGCCAACTATTACTGGTCGTCGTTTACGTATGTTGGTGGTACTTCTGCCGCGTGGGGCGTCAACTTCGACTTTGGTGTCGCGGGCTTTAACGGTAAGACGGGTAGCTACTATGTGCGTTGCGTGTCTACGGGATCGCTTGATAATTCGCCTGTCTTAGAAGACAACGTCGACGGTACGGTAACCGATTATACTACAAATCTTGTTTGGCAAAAATGTTCCATGGGACAAACAAACGATGCAAGTTGTTCAGGTTCAGCGACAGCAACCACATGGCTTAACGCCATAAATTATTGCGAAGGTTTATCTCTTGCCGGCAAAAGCTGGCGTCTGCCCAATGTAACGGAACTTGAAAGTATTGTCGATAGAACATTTTTTAACTCAGCTATTGATACTATATTTTTCCCGGGTACAGTTGCCAACTATTACTACTCGTCGTCTACGTATGTTGGTAGTACTTCTTACGCGTGGGTTGTCTACTTCAACTTTGGTTCCGTGATCTCCTACACTAAGACGTTTAGCGCCTATGTGCGTTGTGTCGCCAACTAACAAAACTCCGTTTTGTTAGTTGAATGTTGAATGTTGAATTTTTAGTGTTGAATTTTGAATTTGTGCCCGTGAAGGTGACGATCCGGATCGTCACCTTCACGGGGTGTGAATCAGGCTCAAAGATCATCCGGGGCTTGAGGGGCTGGTTTCTAAGCGGCGTCGAAGGATCCCCTCAAGAAAAAAATCTTTTTGTTGACCGTTCATTTCAATTTATTTATAATATATTTATGGGCATTGCAAGATTATGAAAATGAAACAATTAATTCACGAAGTGGAATCTTTACCCGTTGAAGAACGGGCTTTTATTGCAGATTCTTTGCTGCGCGGTCTTAACCAGCCTGAAACAGAGGTTGATAAAAAATGGTTATCTGTTGCGCAAAAACGTTTGAAAGAAAAACGAGCAGGCAAAATATTGGGGAAAAAGAAAAAAAGGTTTTTTGAGTTTTGAATGATAGCGAAGCAGGCCGCTTGTACTACCTTCGGTTAGCTTCGCTTACGAAAGGGTGAAGGCGGTGTCCCGTTACGTTAGTAGGCGTAGCCTTGTAGCCGAAGGCGTATCGAGGGATGTATCGCAACGGCCTTTGGCCGTTACCTTGAGGTCAGGCTCAAAGATCAGCCGGGTTTTGAGGGGCGAAAATGTCTTTTGTTTATATTTATAATAAGGATAGAAAATATTTGATATTTTGCTAATCTTTAATACAGTAGTATATATGCAAGTATTAGAATACATTACTGATGAAAAAGGCAAAAAAAAAGCTGTTATTATAGATTTGAAAAAATATGCTGATTTATGGGAAGATTTTTATGATGGCTTAATCGCCAAGAAAAGAGAAAAAGAACCAAGAATTTCTCTTGAAAAGGTAAAAAAGTCTTTGGCAAAAAAATAAATTAATGCCGTATTATAATATTGTATTTGCAAAAGCCGAAGTCTGCCCAATGTAACGGCCTTATCAAACAGCAACTATATTTTCATTTAATACTTTTTCTATTTGCTCAATTCTTTTTAGAGTCGGATTTGATGTTCCCGGATTTTCATACCGTTGGTAACTTTGATAAGGAATATGTAATAAATTTGCCATGTCTGTTTGAGAATAACCTTTTTCTTGTCTTTTTAACCTAAGCCATATTGCAAAAGAAATATTTTTTGCAGGTATAATATAATATGTATCTTTTCCTGATAATTTAGAGGGATGTGGTAAATTTAAGTCTCTATAATTTAATGATTCTAAATAACCAGATAAAGCTTCTTTCGCATTTTCTGTGGCTTCTTCTTCAGTTTCACCCTGAGTAAAACAACCGTCAAGCGCCGGAACTTTTACATTAAAACCGCCTTCTTCACAATAAATTAAAACAAATTATGAAATGTAAGTGTGATTCATGTTAAAACTAAGTGCTAAATGATAGGCCCATAGATATCGCAGAAGAATTAAAAGCCGCTAATTTCAAAAAATAAAATAATACAAATAAATCTTGACCCATGTTAAGAGGTATATTTTGTGGAATTATAAAGTAATTTCAAAATTAAATTTGCAGTATAAGTAATAAATGGAAAAAATAATAAATAAATTTTATATGAGGGGCTGTGTAATAAGTAAGATTTTTAACGCAGAGGCGCAAAGAACGCAAAGGAAAAGTGTTGAATTTACGGATTTCTCTGCTTCCTCCGCGTCTTTGCGTTTAATCTTTTCTTTGTTTTTGCACGTCCCCCTAACAATAATAATATTCACAATTCTAATCACATTTTCATGCGGTGATGATGTTATTCAAAAAGCGCAGAATTTTATACCTAATAAGCCTCCTAACATAATCAGTTTTACATCAGATTCGCCAGGAGGCGCCACGCTGTTGCCCAACCAGTCTTTTAACGTGACGGTAAAAGCAGAAGATCCCAATGAAAATGAAATGAGATTTGACTATACTTCTGACTTAGGTTCTTTTGCGTCACAAAATGATAGTGGCGGCTCTTCGACTGTTAAATATATTCTACCTGGAGAATTATATTCTGGCTTTGAGGCGGTTGTTACCGTTACGGTAACAGATATTAAGGGCGCTTCAACAACTCAAAGCCTTAATTTGGGCAGCGGTAAAACCGGTCCGCAGGTAAGTATGCCCGAAGGCACCGCTGTAGGCGAATTTATTAATAATAACTCTTACACTACGGTTTCGTTTGAAGCCGATAGTAACGGGTTTTATCAATATTATTATAGTCTGGTAACGGGCATAGATCCCGCTCAGTATCCCGAATGTAACGTAAATTCTGCGTTAGGTAACCCTTTTTATTTCTATGAAAACGAAACAACGGTGGTTATTGATATTTTTGGTACATCATATGTTGGTATAGGTTCAAACGCAGAATCGCCGCCTATTGTTTTACCGCCAGATGACGGAACATATCAAATATGCATTGGGGTAAGAGACGCCTTAAATCAAGACAGTTTTCTTGGCGGCATTACGGGACTGGTTGTAACTCTAGATAATATACAGCCGGTTACATCGGTTTCTTCGCCAGGGGGTACTTACAATACAGTTCAAAATATTTCACTTACCTGTACCGACGATGTCTCAGGCTGTGAAAAAACAATTTATACTTTAGACGGCAGTGTTCCCGAATTTAACGGCGATGGTACTATATTAAACGGTACAGAGTATTCCTCTCCCATAAGTGTGATAGACGGCGGTACCACGCTAAATTATATTTCAAGAGATATTGCTGGTAATGTAGAGGCTTTAAAAACACAACAGTATACCATAGATACTATAAATCCGTATATTTTGTCAGCAACATCGACAACTCCCAATGGTATATACGGCGAGGGTGCTAATATTAGTATTAGCATGACATTTAATGAGCCTGTAACTTTAACTGGCGGCAGTCTTGTTGTTACTCTTGATACGGGGGCGGATGTTTCGGTTTCTGCGGATTCATATCCGTCAGATGTATTTACTGGTACATATACAGTAGGCGCGGGAGAAAATTCTTCAGATTTAGCGGCTGCCAGTATTTTGTTATTAGCGGGTAGTCTTCTTGATATAAACGGAAATAGCGCGGTTTTATCTGTGCCGTCTCAAAATATATCTTTATCTAGTGATATTGTAATTGATACAGATACGCCGGGTATTATTAATGTTACTTCATCAACAGCAAATGGATATTATAATAATACATCAGGGCTTATTCTAATTGATGTAGTTTTTAATAAGGATATTTCTCTTGATACTGCGGGTGGTTCTCCGTTTTTAGAGCTTAACTCGGGTGTTCTTGTTTCTGCTGTAAATCCGGTTGTTACAGGTACTAATACGGGGTCAGATACATTACAATTTTCTTATACCATAGGCGCCGGTGAAAATTCTCTTGATCTTGATTATGTAGATTCGTTTTCATTAATTTTAAATGGTGGTACCATAAAAACTACAGATTTAACAAAAGACGCGATATTAACACTGCCTGTTGTTGGGGCCGCCGGTTCTTTAAGTTTTAATAAAGATATCGTAGTTGATACAATAGCTCCTGTAATAACATCCATTACATCTACGACTGCTGATGGTACATACAGCCTCGGTGATTCTATAAATGTGACCGTAACCATGAGCGAACCGGTATCGTTATCGGGTGGCAATTTAAACATTACTCTTGATACGGGAACACTTGTTTCTGTTTCTGCGGGTTCTTATCCCTCTGATGTATTAACCGGTACCTATACAGTATCTTCAGGTGAAAATTCCGCAAATTTAGATTCTACCTTCGCCGCCTTAAGCGCGGGTACACTGCAAGATCCTGCGGGTAATGATGCCAATTTAAGCACACCGGCGGTAACCATAGCTTCGGGAAGCTCCATTATTATAGATACAATTATTCCTTTTATAAGTAACGTTACTTCATCTACAGCTGACGGATCTTATAATGAAGGTGCCATTATTTTGATTGATATTTTATTCTCTGGCGATATTGATATTACCGGTTCGCCTATTCTTATATTAAATTCCAGCGGTATTGCTTATTATACCGGTTATACCACAGCTGGTGTTTTTAATGAAATTACTTTTGAATATACGGTAGGCGCGTGGCAGAATAATTTAGATTTAGATTATACGGCGCCTTCTGCGCTTTTGTTAAGCGGCGGTACCATAAAGAAGGCCGGTACTATTTTAAATGCTGATATTAATTTGCCTTTCCCTACCGAGGCTAATTCGCTTTCATTCAATAAAAATATTGCTATAGATACAGCGGCACCTTTTTTATCGTTTGTTTCAATTTCTTCAAGTAACGCGAATTCAACGCTTGCTAAAACCGGTGATGTTATAGAAATAGACTTTAGTTCTAATGAAAGTATAACGCCTGTTGTGACTATAGCGGGCGCAAGCGCTGTTATTTCTGGTACCGGTCCCTATACGGCGTCACATACCCTTACCGGTTCAGAAGCAGAGGGGTTAATTTCTTTTTCTATTGACTTTGCTGATACAGCGGGTAACCCGGGCAGTTTAACAACATCTGTAACGGATGCGTCAAGCGTAACCTATGATAAAATTCCTCCAAACGCGCCGGCTGCTCTTGGCCTTGCCAGTGCTGATGATACAGGTATATTAAATACAGATAACATTACAAAAAACACAACCGGTCTTACCATTTCGGGTACTTCAGAAGCTAATATGACAATTTCTTTAATAAGCGATATTGATGGTTCATTGGGTAGTACTGCTTCTGACGGCGCCGGCAACTGGTCGCTGGATATTTCGTTAACAGAAAATGTGCATTCCATAACCGCGACTGCAACCGATACGGCGGGTAATGTTTCAACAGCTTCAACGCCTCTGGTTATAACAGTAGATATTACATCTCCTGTAACAACTATTTTACCCAACGCGGGTGATTATATGTCTGTGCAGAATATAACATTAACCTGCGCCGATAATTCCGCTGGGTGCGGCAGTACTATTTATACAAATGATACATCCACCCCCGCTTTTAATGCTGACGGAACAATTTCTGTTGGTATCGCTTATACTCCATTTCAGATAACCAACGGCAGTTATACAATTAAATATATTTCGTTTGATTTTGCGGGTAATGCTGAAAGCGAGAATACTTCAGTATATTATATTTCTGTATGCGGTGACGGTATAACGCAGAGCTTATATGAGACCTGCGATGACGGCGACACCATTGATAACGGCAACGGCTGTGACGCTTTTTGTTTTACCAATGATGTATGCGGTGACGGAATTACCCAAAGTTTATATGAAACCTGTGATGACGGCAACACCATTGATGACGGTAACGGATGTTCTGCGGCATGCCAGACAAATGATGTATGCGGCGACGGAAGCATTCAGAGCTTATATGAGACCTGCGACGACGGCAATGCCATTGATGACGGTAACGGATGTGATGCCTCATGCCAGAGAAATGATTCTTGCGGTGACAGTATTATTCAAAGTTTATATGAGACCTGCGACGACAGCAATGCCATTGATGACGGTAACGGATGTGACGCCTCATGCCAGAGAAATGATTCTTGCGGTGACAGTATTATTCAAATTTTATATGAGACCTGCGACGACGGCAATGCCATTGATGACGGCAATGGCTGTGATGCTGTATGCCAGACAAACGATGTATGCGGTGATGGAGTTGTTCAGAGTTTATATGAGACCTGCGACGACGGCAATGCCATTGATGACGGTAACGGATGTGACGCTTCTTGTATGACCAATAACGTATGTGGTGACGGCTCTGTTCAAAGTTTATATGAGACCTGTGACGACGGCAATGCCATTGATGACGGTAACGGATGTGACACCTCATGCCAGAGAAATGATGTTTGCGGTGACGGCATTATTCAAAGTTTGTATGAAACATGTGACAACGGGGGCGAATCGGCCTCATGTGATGATGATTGTACCGCAGTTTCATGTGGCGATAGCAATATTAATGAACTAGCAGGCGAATACTGCGATGACGGCAATACTATTGATGACGGCAACGGATGTTCGGCGACATGCCTTTTAACCGATGGCGAGGTCTGTGTCGCAAATGTACAATGTTTAAACTTATGCGATCTTGCCGCGAACGGTTCTAATAAGTGCGAACCTTTGAACACCTGCGGCAACGGAACGGTTGAAGCGGGTGAATACTGCGATGACGGGAATACGCTTGATGATGCTAACGGCTGTTCGACAGGCTGTATTTTTACAGACGGGCAGGCCTGCTCAAGCAGCATACAGTGTGTTAATGTTTGTGATTTAGCTGTGAATGGCTCTAACCAGTGTGAGGCAATAAATACCTGCGGTAATGGTGTTGTTGAAGCAGGCGAGACCTGTGACGACGGCAATACCATTGATGACGGCAATGAATGCGACGAGTTTTGTAAAATTAAAGAGGGTAATGCGGGTTATCAAAAAACAGAAAATATCGGCGTTGTTTCTTTTAATATGCGCCTTGTTCCTTCAAAAAGTTTTAAAATTGACAGCGATTATGACGGCTCAAATGGTGTTGATGATTTAAGGCTCGCTTCAGTAAGTATTAATTATTTTTTAGCCGAAACCGAGGTTACTTACGAGTTATGGTATGAAGTTTATACATGGGCAGTGGGCAATGGATATACTTTTGCCAACCCGGGTCGTGAGGGTAATCTTGGTGCAGCCGGAGCTTTGCCAACAGCCAAAGCGCAGGAACCGGTAACAACAATCAACTGGCGTGACGCTATGGTTTGGATGAACGCGCTTACAGAATATTATAACGCGCAAAACGGTACATCGTTAGAACCGGTTTATTATTCAGACAGTTCTTTTGCTATACCTATAAAAGATTCATCTGACGGAGCTTATTTTGCAAGTGTGAACCCTAATCCCGGCGGTTTTGACAATCCTTATGTAAAAGAAAAAGCGACAGGTTTTCGCCTGCCCTCAAATAATGAATGGGAACTTGCGGTAAAATATATTGAAGACGCCAATAATGACGGCGATATTCTTGACGCGGGAGAATATTATCCCGGTAATCATGTTAGCGGTGATAATACGGCCCCTTATGATACTTCAACAGTATTAGGTAATTATAGCTGGCATTCAGGAAATAGTAGCGTTACTCATAATGTGGCGACAAAAACAGCCAATGCACTCGGTTTATTTGACATGAGCGGTAACGTTTGGGAATGGGTTCTTGACTGGCATCCCTTGTTTGCCGGGTCTTTCCGTTTGTCTAAGGCTGGTAGTTTTACCAGTATGACAAACTTTTTGCAAATTGGCTTAATGAACAGTAGTACCCCATATTATGAGGTATTCGATTTGGGTTTTCGCATTGCCCAAACAGAACCGCCTAAAGCACGGGACAGGTCGGTTTATAATACTAGCAGTACAAATATTAACATGCGCTATGTGCCGCCTAAGAGCTTTAAGATAGACAGCGATTTTGATCCAACCAATGGCGTGGATGATTTGGGTTTTGCTTCTGTAAACCAAACTTATCATATTGCCGAAACCGAAGTTACTTATGAATTATGGTATGAAGTGTACACATGGGCCACAACCGACGCGGGCGGCGGTTTAAGAGCCGACGGTGGTACGCTTTATACTTTCGCCAACGCGGGCCGCGAGGGTCACGACGGTACGATAGGGGCAGGCCCCACAACAGCCAAACTGGAACCCGTAACAATGATTAACTGGCGCGACGTAATGGTCTTTACAAACGCGCTAACCGAATATTATAATGCTATTAATGGCACATCGCTTGAATGTGTTTATACATCCGATGCGGCATTTACAACCTGTATAAGAAATTCATCTGACGGCGCTTATTCGGCTAGTGTAAACCCGAATCCGGGAAGTTTTGATAATCCGTATGTTAATATATATTCTGACGGATTCAGGATGCTCACTAATAACGAATGGGAGCTTGCGGCGCGTTATATTGAAGATGCCAATAATGACGGTGATATTCTTGACGCGGGCGAATATTATCCGGGTAATTATGCCAGCGGCGCTACAGCCGATTATACTGACGCGGCAGCCACGGATATTGTTGCATGGTATGATGCCAATAGCGGCGCTTCAACACATCCGGTTGGCCAGAAAATGGCTAATGCCCTTGGTCTCTATGATATGAGCGGCAATATATGGGAGTATTCTTTTAATTGGCATCCTTCATTTATTGGCAATAATAGAATAGCTCATAGCGGTGGTTTTGACAATATTTCAGATTATTTACAAATAGGTATAGGAGATAACAAATTCCCATACAATGAAAGTTTAAGTTTAGGCCTTCGCCTTGCCAAGGGCAAGCAGGTAAACAATGACAACCGAAAGGCGCACAATGTAAACGGCGTAATTTTTAACATGCGGCAGGTGCCGTCTAAAAGCTTTTTTACGGGTGTAGATGATAATGGCGACATAGACGGCGATCTTATTCAAGATATTTCTCCAGTGGCTTCGGTAGAACAAAATTATCGTATTGCCGAAACCGAGGTTACCTATGAACTCTGGTATGAAGTTTACCAGTGGGCCATCACAAACGGCTATACATTTGCCAACGCGGGTACAGAGGGCAATGACGGTACAGCAGGCGCTTTACCTACAGCGGCGGCGCAGGAACCTGTAACGATGATAAACTGGCGCGATGCCATGGTTTGGATGAACGCGCTTACAGAATATTATAACGCGCAAAATGGCACAGCATTAGATATTGTTTATTATTCAGACGGCGACAATTCGTATGCGACGCCGCATCGCGATTCTACAGATAGTACATGCGGCGCGGCTGTTGATATAACCGCCGGGGCATGCGATAATCCTGATGTAAAAGAAGCCGCGACAGGTTTTCGCCTGCCTTCAAGTAATGAGTGGGAACTTGCGGCCAGATATATTGACGATATTAACAATGACGGCGATGTCATGGACGCGGGAGAATATTACCCCGGTAATCATATAAGCGGTGATACAACCAACCCTTATGATACTTCATCTGAATCGGGTAATTATGGTTGGTACGTCGTAAATAGTAGCAGTGTTACTCATAATGTGGCCACCAAAACCGCCAATACTCTTGGGCTTTATGACATGAGCGGCAATGTATGGGAGGGGACTTTGGAATGGTATCCGGGTTTTGAAGGGTCTTTCCGTGTGGGACGTGGCGGCAGCTGGAACTATTCGGCGTTCTACATGCAGGTTGGCTCTGTGGTCAGCTTCAATCCGTATGACGAGGTCAGCGACTTTGGCTTTCGTATCGCCCAAAACGAACCGCCTAAAGTAGGCGACAGATCGGCGCATAACGTGGGCAGTACGCTTTTTAAAATGCGCTACGTTGAGGGTAAAACCTTCCCTACCGGTACCGACGACAGCGGTACGGCAACAGTTACAGAAGATTATTTAATGGCCGAAACCGAGGTTACCTATGAGCTTTGGTATAAGGTATATACGTGGGCCACTGACCCTGCCATAGATCGTGACGGCGACGGCTTTACAAATGCCAGCCACGGCGATGACGATCTTTATATTTTTGCTAATACTGGCATACCCGGCCATGACGGTACTGCCGGAACAGAGACAATAAGTCAGGAACCGGTAACAACCATAAACTGGCGCGACGCAATGATATTTTCAAACGCTCTTACAGAATATTATAATGTCATGAATGGCACTTCATTTGATTGCGTTTATACAGCCGACGCTGGTTATGCTGCTTGCTTAAGAATTAGTACAAACAATACATCAAGCAGCTATGGCACTTTAGGCACTGAAGACGATCCTTACGTAAACTTAAACGCGAAAGGGTTTAGACTACCTGCAAATGACGAATGGGAGCTTGCGGCAAGATATATTAATGACGCCAATAGCGACGGCGATATATTAGATACGGGCGAATATTATCCCGGTAATTACGCAAGCGGGGCGACAGCCGCTTATAATAACTCGGCAGCAACGGGCGAGGTAGCGTGGTATGACGCTAACAGCGGCAGTGTTACTCATAATGTGGGCATGAAAACAGCTAATGTTCTTGGTATGTATGACGTGAGCGGTAACTTATGGGAGTGGATATACGACTGGAATACAGTCGGTACGAACCGTGTGTTACGTGGCGGCAGCTATTTCTATCAGGCGAGCTACTTGCAAGTTGGCTTCGTGAGCTTCCTCGACCCGTATTACGGGATCGACAACATAGGCTTTCGCCTTGCTCGTAACCCTTAGGAAAGCTTAAGAGTTACGAAGAACCCATATCCTGCCGCCGTAGTGCTCAGGCTCAAAGAGTAGCCGGGTTTTAAGGGGTTGGTTTCTTAATAAATTCAATAACCTATTTCACTTTAACCCAAACTTATCTCTTAAAACCTGCGGCATTCTTATGGGACGTCTGGTTTTAATATTCATAAAAATAGCGGCGAATTTTGCTTTTGCGATAAGTTCTCTTTTTTGAACGCTGTAAATTTCTTGCGCGACGCTTACTCTAGTTTTACCTATGGTTTCATCAATCCAGGTTACAATATGCGCGGTATCGGGGTGATGCAATTCTTTTACAAAGTCTATTTCGGCTTTATAAATAGCGGGGCCAATGCCTTCTTTTCTTAAAGATACAAATAAATCATGGCCTACGGCTTCAATTCTGGCTTCGCTAAAATAATCTAAGTAAGCCGCGTAATTTATATGTTCGTTTACGTCCATTTCTTCCCATCTTACGTTTATATTTGTTGTAAAATAATTCTTGTTTTTTAATTGCTCTTTGTATAATTTTTCTAATTCTTTCATAAAAATCTCCATTTAAATATATATTAACTTACCGTTCGGTAATATAATAATTGACAATGCGTTTGTCAATTATTATATAAACATGATGGGAAGAAAACGCACAAATTTAGAAGATAGAATTATTCAATCGGCCTCTAATTTATTTTATACTAACGGATTTTCAAATACAGGAATTGCCCTAATAATTGAAAAAGCAAACACTAACAAAACAAGTTTTTATCAATATTTTAAATCAAAAGACGAACTTGGTCATAAATATATTTGGTTATTTAATAAAAAAATAATTCATAATGTCATAAGATTAATGCGAAAAAGCCAAAGTACAGAAGATTTTATAAAACGTTGGTTAAATATGTTAAAGCGAAGCGTAAAAAATAAAAAATTATTAAACGGATGTCCCGTGGCTAATTATTATTCGCAATTAGAAATAGAGAAAATAAAAGATAAAGAATATGTTCATTATTTAAGTCATAATTGGATAAAAATTTTAACCAAATATTTTAGTATGCAGAAAAAAGCTAATAAATTAAAATCCAAAAAATCATCTGAATCATTAGCTAAACAATTTTTCATAATTTATCAGGGATTATTAAATACTTATAAATTAACACAAGATATAACAATATTTGATGAATCGTACGATTTATTTATGAATTGTTTAGAAAATTAGTTTTTTTAAAAAAAAATCATTTTTAGCGGTATATATTTCAATTTGGGGGGTATTACTTTTTTAAAAAGGTAAGAGTGAATTTTCTGCGAAAATTCCGAGTTCATCGCTTCTTTTGCAAAAGTTCAAAGAAGCGATACGAGTCATCGAAATCCTGTTCAGATTTCGATGTCCTATTCAAGCTTCGCGATGGACGCTCATCTTTCATAGGAATAATTATGTGGGATAATCTAAATGAAAATAAAAAAATTCTTAATAAAAGTAGTATTAAGGTATATAATTTTAATTTTAAGTGCGAAAAATATCGCGACGCAAGAGACTAAAAAAATAAATAATGATGATTTTTCATTAAATTTTCAAACCGGTACCATACAGAGTGATATTAATGATAAAAATAAAATATTTTCATGGATTTACGCTAAATCAAATAACGGGAGCGCTGGTATTTTTAATAATAATAACGAGTATATTTTTCACTTGTTTTATAAGTTAAAAATTAAAGAAAATTTTATTGAAAGCGGTTTTTTAAATGATTCTCTTCGTGAAGGTTTTATAATTTCAAACGGAGGTTTTGATTCAGGTTATTCTTCATTACCAAATAAAAAACCGGCGGGCGCGCATTTTTTTGGGTCTTATAAAAATATTTATTATGATACAGCATACTATCATGCAGGCTTTCATTTTGATAAAAATGAAAATCTATTAAAAGAAAATTTTAATCAATCTTTATTTTTCTATCAAATAGGGCTGGGTACAAATAAAAATAGCCAGCCATTATTATTTTATAAATTATTAGCAGGGGCCTTATCTGATATTGAAAAAAATAATTTTAATAATTTACTTTTTTATTTTGAGTTAACAAATATTGTAAACAAAGAAAAAAAAACCACATTTAATTTTTTATTTTCAGCAGAGTATTCTTCTTTATTTGGCGGATGTATCGCTTTTAAAATATCATATATAAACTGGTCTTTGAAAATAAAATATTTTGAGTATTTAAATGAAAATAATTTTACCGCGGGTTTATATAAAAAATATAAAAAAGGAATTTTTGCTAAATTTAATCATGAGTATATTAAAAGTTCCATTATAATTTCGAAAGATATTATTAAACATTACCATACAATTCAATATAAAAGCATAACCGCTTATTTTTCTTTTAATAATATTAATCTAATAGGATTATTAACAAACCCTCCTGAAGAAAAAGTATATCCTTCGGTTTCATTATTTAAACAAGTAAATGGTAAAGGTTATATGGGTTCAGTTTCAATGGGTTTAGGTACTTTAATAAGAGTAGGTTTTGTATATGCCGATAAATTTAATGATAAATATTTTCAATTAAATCCTATGTTTTTACCTTCTTCTTTTTATCAAGAAAGCATGAAAGAAGATAACGGCTTTTATTTTCAAAATAAAATACAAGGTATAGAAGGTTATTTAAATTCAAAAAGTTTTATGTTTTATTTTGCGGCCTTACAAAATAAGACGATATTTGATAATGAAGAATCAAGTATCATACTTTTTAGAATTTCGGGAAAATTGATTTTTTAATTATTTATCTCTAACTTTTAAGTCAATTGATTCAATATTAGAGGGCCCAAATAAACCGCCTGTTTCAAGCATTAAAAATCTGGTTTTTTTATAACCCGTGCCTATATTATACCAGTTTTGATAATAAACATCATCAAATGATTTATTGTTAGAAGTACGCCATCTGCCATTTAAAAAATTTAAATTATCAAAAACAACTTCAAAAATAGGCTGGGTGTTTTTATTATTAAAAGCTTTTAAATAATATATGCCCCATCTTTCATTTTTTTCGCCTGAGTCTTTTATTTTAGCGTATATAGGAAATTCTTGACTCATTATTATTTCTTTTTTTAAATCAACTTCAGCTATTTTATCTGGCAGTAAAATACCATAATTTTGAATTTCTGGTGTTTTTATATCTAATGAAACACCTTTAGGCATAAGCATTAAGGGATTATATATTTTCTTTTTTTGACTGTCATAAATAAAATAATGAAGATGAGCCCCGCCAGATCTTCCCGTATTGCCGGTATAACCAATAATTTGATTTTTTTCGTATAAGTTTGTATTATCTGTTTGATTTTCTTTTTCTTCGTTAGCGGCAATATTTTTTAAATGCATGTACCCGCTCCAAAATTTCCCGTGATCTACTATTACTGTCATACCTGTTCCAAATGGAATTTCACCTTTTTTGTGATGCGCTGTGGTTTTCCATAGCAGGCGTCCCTTTGAAATAGGGTAAACAGGCAAATCTTCACCCGGAATATCAATACCGGCATGAAAATGATCTAATCTTGATTCGCCAAAAGTAGAGCTTATATTTTTAAATTTATCACTAGATATTGGCCAATTTATAGGTTGATCATTATTTTCTATTGAAAGCATATTTTGATTACTTATAACATATATAACAACAACTGCCAATATAGAATTTATATTTACTTTCATATTTTTAAGAGTTTTAAAAAATGATTTGTTTTGTCTATATTTTTTTTATAAAAAGAGACTGTATAAAAAATACAGTCTCTAATAAACATCTTGATAAATTAGATATTAGTCATCATCTTCATCGTCATCGTCATCATGATCTTTTTTCTTATTTTCTTTGCTTTTAATTTCTTCTTTATTGGTATTTTGCGTATTTGTCTCTATTTGTAAATTACCCGCGTTACCAAAAGCATTAGCAGCTTTATGCTGATATACTAATTCGCCGCCTTTTTTTCCCGTTAAACCGCCTAAAGCAATAACAATAACACTAAAAAGCAATAGAATTTTAATTGTTAATTTTCTAAGATTATCTTTAAGAAAAGCTAATGATAAAGATAAAGCAGTTAAAATAAATACGCTAATTGTAAATATTTTTGCCATATCTTCATGGCCCTCTATTATACTTTCAGATATTAGCTTTTCTACAATTTCTTCATCAGCCTCACCACTTATCATCGCGGCAATAGAGCCTATTAGCATAATTGTAACTACAGAAGCTAAAATTTGCCATATACCATTTTTAATAAGAGGTTCATTCGCGTTTTCTTTATTTTTTACCCATAATAAATATAAAATTACGGGTACTATGAACATAAGCCCCAGGGGCAGATGTATTATCATTGGATGAATCATCTTTTTTTCTCCTTAATTATTTTTAACCTATTTTTTAGGTTTTACAGAAATATACGAATTGAACTAAAAAAAATCCATACGTCAAATGACAGTATTAATCAAAAAAAGAGTCTTCATCTTCAAATTCAAAAATTGTTTCAAGAAAAAAAGCCGTAAATTCAGATCGTGAGTTAAATCCAGATTTATTATAAATTTCAATCGCCTGCTGCCTAACTGTACGCTCACTTTTTTTTAATAAACTGGCAATTTGAATAAAACTATACCCGCGTATAATTAAAAAAGCAACAGTTATTTCAGATTTACTTAATTCCCAATTTCTAAATTGATTTTCAATATCTTTTCTTATATTTTCACGCTGTTTTATAGTTTTCTTTTTCCAGTATTCCGCTTTCTTTTGAAGGTTTTGATTGGTTGATTTAATATTCTTAATGGATAATTCTTTTTCTAAATTAGAACGAAAGAAAAATATAAACGCTATACTTGTTATAATAAAGAAAAAAACTTCAGGTATTAAGTGTTTTAAGTTGCTGTTATTTTTTATATCAGTATAAATATCCCAAAGAGCAAAAATTGAAACTAAAGCTAAAAAGAATACCGGCAACCAATATCTAATTATCCAATAAAACTTTTTATTTACATTCATATAAATAGCTATAAAAATTCAATATTATTGCATATAAAAGTATTTTTGAAAAAGGATTAATTCAATTTAATTGTTGTAGTGTCTACATTTTATATTTAGGCTTTAAAACTTAATATGGGAACACAATTAATTACACAAATTCTTGCCGCTGTATTTTTACTGGGTATTTGCATCTTTGTTCATGAATTGGGCCATTTCTTAGTAGGTAAATGGGTAGGTATTAAAGCCAAAATCTTTTCTATAGGTTACGGCAGAGGAATATGGTTTAAGAAAAAAGATAGAACAATTTATCAAATTACCGCTTTTCCTATTGGTGGGTATGTTCAGTTTTATGGTGATGATCCTTCTAAAGAACATAAAAAATTAAAAAAAGGTGATTTTTTTGCCGCGGGCCCCTGGCATAGAATTGCAGCCGCGTTTGGCGGTCCCGGGTTTTCTATTATATTTGGTTTTGTTGTTATTTTTGTATTAGTAAGTTCAGGATGGCAGCCTATTTCAAATAAAATAGATGTTGTAAATTCTGAAATTGAAACTCCGGCTAAAAAAGCCGGCCTTCAATCTGAAGATAAAATAGTAGAAATAAACGGCATAACTGTTGAATCTTTTGAAGAAATTAACTATCATATTGCTCTTGCTGAAGATAGTAATTTACGTTTAAAAATAGAAAGAAATGGTCAAATTTTAGAAAAAACTGTGAGGGCAGAGGCATTTGAGCCGGGAGAACCTCTTAGAATAGGAATAAAACCATGGGGTAAAAATTATTTATCTGTTTTAAAGGGTAAAAGTTTTACAAACGGTAATCTTGTAGAAGAAGATAAAATTGTAGCGGTTAATGATAAAAATATTTCTTCTATAACGGAACTAAGAAATATTCTATCTGACAATATAGAAAAGTATGTAAATATAACGGTACTTAGAAATAAAGGTACCGTATTTAAACCAGAGGCAGAAGAAAAAGTAAATATTACGGTGCCGGTACAAAAATATGAATATTTATTACTAGAAAATATTTATGATGTTCAAACAGAAAAAGTAGTACCAGAAATTGAAATTGGAGAATTAAATGATGCCCAATTTTCAAAAATATATATAAATGGTAAAAGTTATTCTAATTGGTCAGATTTTAAGAAATCTATAGAATCAAATATTAATGAAAAAAATAATATTTCTTTATCAATAGGCGCTGTTTTGGTAAATTCGAAAGTCACATTTCAAAAAAGAGGTCTTTTGGGTATATCACTTACTGAATTTTTAACTCCTGAAAAAGCAAATTTACCCACAGATTTTATATCTATAATAAAACGAACTTACAGCCAGACTATTTTTACGACAAAAAGTACTTTGGTGGGTTTATATAGAATTTTTCAGGGAAAGCTTTCTTTTAATAAAAGCGTGTCTGGTCCGGTAAAAATAATCACCATAGCGGCTGAATCTGTAAGTGCGGGCTGGGATACATACTGGTTTTTATTGGCCAATATAACAATCATTTTAGGTATTATGAATTTATTACCCATACCTGTATTAGACGGAGGGCATATAGTTTTTTATTTTATTGAGGCTATATATAAACCTATACCCCCAGATACAGTGGCCAAGATAATGAGAGTAGGTATGGCTATATTAATTACATTTGGTATGTATGTAATTGGGCTTGATCTTTGGGATGTATTAATTAAAAGATTTTTTTAATACTTATTTATTATTATTTATAAATTCAACTAAATCAACAACGCGGCAAGAATATCCCCATTCATTGTCATACCAGGAAAATATTTTTACTAAATTTCTCTGAATTACTGATGTATTTAAAGAATCAATAATAGAAGAATGAGAATTATGAACAAAATCGTGTGATACAAGCGGTAGTTCGCAAAACTCTAAAATACCTTTAAGAGAGGTTTGAGAAGCTTCTTTAAAAGCGTTATTTATACTTTCTACATCAGTACTTTTCTCGGTTTCTACAACAAGATCAACAAGTGAAACATTTGGTGTGGGAACCCTTACCGCAATGCCGTCTAATTTACCCTTTAGTTCTGGCAAAACAAGAGATACCGCTTTTGCGGCTCCCGTTGAAGTTGGCACCATAGAAACCGCTGCGGCGCGCGCTCTTCTTAAATCTTTATGCGGTAAATCTAAAAGTCTTTGATCATTGGTATAACTGTGAATTGTTGTCATTAATCCTTTTACTATGCCAAATTTTTCTAGTATAACTTTAGCTGCCGGCGCTAAACAATTGGTTGTGCAAGAAGCGTTTGAAATTACATGGTGTTTCGCGGGGTCATACTGTTTTTCGTTTACCCCTAAAACAATAGTTATATCTTCGTTTTTCGCGGGAGCCGAAATTATTACTTTTTTCGCGCCGCCATTATCTATATGAACCCTTGCTTTCTCATTGGTAAATAATCCTGTCGATTCAATAACAATATCTACATCATGATCTGCCCAATTAATTTCTTCAGGATTTCTAATTGCAGATACCTTAAATTTTTTCCCGTCTACGTGAACTGCTCCGTCTTCTGCGCCTATTTCTTTGTTCCAAATGCCAAAAACAGAATCATATTTTAATAAGTGAGCCAGAGTTTTGCTATCGGTTAAATCATTTACAAGTTTAATCTCAATATTTTCTTTTTCATATGCCGCTTTAAATACATTTCTTCCTATACGGCCGAATCCGTTTATACCTATTTTAATTTTTTCCATTTTATACTACCTCTACGACTAATATTAATTCTTTTTTGTTTTTAATTCTGGAGACGAGGGGGATCGAACCCCTGACCTCTACAATGCCATTGTAGCGCTCTCCCAGCTGAGCTACGCCCCCTTAGGGTCTATTTGTTTATAGATCAAAAAGGAATTTTAGACCTATTGACAATCATTATTTTCATAATCTTTTAAATATAGATTTGACTTTGTAAATATCTGATTTTTATTTACTCAAAATTATAATTATGTTTGTTATAAAAGGTTATAAAATTGAAAAGAACAATTAATATTATATTTTTACTAAACATTATTTTTCAAAATTGTGAAATTGCCAAAACTTTTTCTCAATTAAAACCATTAAATATAGTAGAAAAATACAATTTTCAAACCAATCAATGGGAAAAAGTTACATCAATGCCGCATGCAAGAGAAGGAGCTTCTTCTATTGTTATAGATAATAAAATTTATGTATTAGGCGGCGAAACACGATTAAATGGCATTACAGATATTGTAGAAGTTTATGATCCTGTAGAAGATAAATGGTCATTTGTTACCAATATGCCTAGGGCAAGAAAAAATTTCTCAACAGCTTTTTTTGAAAATAAAATATATACCATAGGCGGATTCAATAACTCAGGTTTAATATTAGAAATAGATATTTATGATGTATCTACTAATTTATGGTCAGAAGAAGTTAAGATGATAGGTGGCAATGAATTATATAGCGATACAGAAATTAATATAGATGATATGAAGATTAGCGGGATATCACTTGAACAGGATAATGAATTAATATATATATTTGGATGTAAAAAGACTCTAATTTATAATATAATATTGGATGAATGGAAAGATTATTATTTTGCGAAAAATAAAAAACGATTTTATTGTAACTATTCTATTATGAAAAAAATAAATTCAAATATATATATTATAGGTGGTATGACTTGTGAATATAGTCCTGAACCGAATCTGCATATATGTCAATTACTTACAGACCGTAGCATCTGTGAATCTATAGGAAATTTACCAACACCAAGAAAATATTTTTCTAATGTTTTTATTAATGATAAAATATATATTATTGGCGGTGAGAATGAAGATAATTCAATTAATGGTAATATTAATGTTTATAATACGCAAGATAATTTATGGGAAAAAATACCTTCTATGCTAACCCCAAGAGCAGGATTAACCTCCGTAATAGTAAATGATGAAATCTACACTATTGGCGGATATTATTACGTAAAAGAGTAGGAATTGAGTTATGGATAAAAAATTCAATAAAATATGTTTTTTATTTTTTTTAACTATTTTCAAATGTTCAGATTCAGATAAAAATTATAGTTGTTCAATAAATTTTTATGATAAAATACATTGTATTGAATATACGGGCTCAGGCTGGAACGATTCAAATATTCAGGAAGATTGCGCGAATACAGGCGGTGTGTACAATAATTACGCTTGTGATAATGCATGTGTTAAAAAATGTTTGTTTAATGAATATTCAGAAAAAGAGTATGAAGTAATCTATAGTTATGAGTCAAATTGTTATTATCCTTCTTTTAATACTAAGTGTGATTAATTATTTTTCTTTATCATCTTTTTAACCTTTACGATGATTATAATAAAATAAATGATAATAAAAATAGAAGAACTGAAAAAATTAGGATGGTATACTGCCTTTGATAAAGAAAGTATCGAGATAAAAGAAATTACTGATGACAGCAGAAAGGTCTTTAACAAAACCGGTTTTATTGCCTTTGACGGAATTAGTTTTAAAGGTAAAGATTTTGTTTTTACGGCCCTTGATAAAAAAGCCTCAGCTGTTTTTGTAGATGAAAAATACCAGCGTGAAATAAAAAAAGACAACAGATTTAAAAAAAGTTCTCCCGTATTTTTTGCTAAAAATTTTAGAGAAAGCACGTTAAAACTCATTAAATATTTTTTTAATGAACCGGCTGAAAATATAAATTTAATAGGTATAACCGGTACAAACGGTAAAACTACAATTGGTCAGGCAATTTATAATGTATTAAATCTTTTATCTGAAAATACATCATATATTGGAACATTGGGATATTATTTTCCTGATGAAAAAGTTGAGTCTAATTTAACAACCCCCGGTCTAATTGATTTATATCGAGCATTGTCAAAAGCAAAAGAAAAAACTGTTAAATATACAGCACTTGAAGTTAGTTCGCACGGATTATCCCAAAAGAGAACAGAAAAGCTAAAATGGTCCGTTTGTATTTTTACAAACTTAACTAAAGATCATTTAGATTATCACAAAACTATGACAAAATACTTTGAAAGTAAAAAACTTCTTTTTAAAGAATTATTAAAAAATTCAAAAACCGCAAAAGGCGCCGTTATTTGCGTTAAAGATGAATATGGCCAAAAATTATTTGAGTGGTTAAAAAGTAAAAAACCCTTGTTTCCTATTGTTTCGCTGGGTAAAAACGCCAATGCCTCTATCACGGCTGTAAAAAGTTCCTGGGATGGATATTCTGGTCTACTTATTTATAATAATACCTCATATGAATTAAAAACATGTCAATATGGAGTATTTAATCTTTATAATATGGCTTCTGTATTTTTAGCATTAACACTTTTAGGTTTTGACAGCCGTTTAATTTTAAAAAAAATAGAATTATTACCTGCAGTACCGGGAAGAATGGATATAATTCACGCGAAAAACGGTAGAAAAATTATAGTAGATTATGCGCACACACCTGACGCATTAATGAATGTTTTGCTTACTATAAAAGAATTAACTCCCCGAAAAATAATAACCATTTTTGGCTGCGGTGGTAACAGAGATAAAAAGAAAAGACCTATAATGGGTAAAATAGCTGCAGATTTTTCAGATCATGTTATTATTACCAATGATAATCCGCGGGATGAAAATCCTGAAAATATTGTAAATGATATTATTAAGGGCATTTCAAATAAAGAATATGAAATTATTTATGATAGAAGAAAAGCTATAGAAACCGGTATTAAAAAGCTGCGAAAAAATGAATGTTTATTAATCGCAGGCAAGGGACATGAAGATTATCAAATAATTGGTAAAAATAAAATTTCTTTTGATGATAAATTAATAGCCGAAGAGATATTAAAAAATATTGTGTTAGTATAAAATGTTAAAAGAAAAGATAAATTTAAAAAATAATCGTCATTCTGCACTTGATGCGAAATCTATTTACAATAAAGTATTTTATAAATATATCAGAAATCATAGTGATTCCGAATGCTTAAAGTAAACTTATCAATAAAAGATTTAATATCTTTAAATCCTGTTTTAGTTAATAAAGAGAACAATGAAAAAATTAAAACATTACAAACCGATTCGCGAGAAGTTAAAAAAGGAGATTGGTTTATATGTTTACGCGGTGAAAATACAGATGGCCATAAGTATATTTCGCAGGCATTAAAAAATGGGGCATCTGGAATTATTTATGAAAAGACCCCGTCAAATATAAATCCCGAAGGTTTAGTTGTAAATAACTGCAATTTATTTTTAGGCGAAATGGCTCGTATTAAAAGAGACCAAATAAATCCGTTTGTTTTGGCAATTACAGGCTCAGCCGGCAAATCTTCAACTAAAGAGATAGCCGCATTTTTTTTAGAACACATCTTTTCAAAAAGAGAAGTATTAAAAACATCAGGTAATTATAATAACCAGTTTGGCGTTCCCTATACGCTATTAAGTTTAAAACCTTCGCATAAATTTGCGATTATAGAAATGGGTACAAACCATCCGGGAGAAATAAAACAATTGAGTTTATGGGCAAAACCAGATATTTCAATTATAACTTCTATATCTGAAGGCCATATTGAATTTTTTAATTCAGTAGAAGATATAGCTGATGAAAAATCAGATATAATCTGCGGCATGAAAAAAAATGGATTTTTAGCCGTACCTAATAAAATTAATTGCCTAAAGATTATTGAAAAAAAAATGTTAACAAAAAAGATAAAAATTAAAAAAATAAATAAACTTTCCGATGAAGTTAAATTAATTGAAATATCATCTTTAGGTACGAAATTTTCATATAAAAATAATGAATTTCTTTTTCCTATAGCTGGAGAGTTTCAATTTTACAACTTTTTATTAATTTGGCGGGTCCTAAAGATTTGTTTTAATAATAATGATAAATTTAATCAAGGTTTAAAAAAAGTCTTAGATAATTTATCTGGCCTAAAAATTATGCAAGGCAGACTTCAAATTGTTAAGCATAAAAAATATAATATTTGGGACGATACATATAACGCAAACGAGGCTTCGTATGAAGCAGCCTTTCAATTTATTTCAAATATTAAAAAAAATAATAATTCAGCGGGAGCCTTTGGTTCAATGGCAGAACTAGGCAAGAAATCTGAAAAAGCTCATGAAAAATTAGGTAAGATGGCTTTTAAATATGGTTTTTCAAAAGTTTTTTTCAGTTATAAAATTAAAAAAGAAGGCAATGCATTTTACCGCGGATGGATTTCAAGCGGAGGTAAAAAGAGTGATATTTGTATTTTATCAAACAACGATTTAGATATAAAATCTGGCGTTTCATTTGTAAAAGAGGGCTTGAAAAAAGAAGATCATTTTCTTGTTAAAGGGTCAAGGTCATTAAAGATGGAAAGGGTTTTTAATTATTTTTAAAAGCTCTCCAAACCTTTATCATAGCCGAAGCCGTTAAATATTTTGTTATTTCGTTTTCATTTACCCATAACAAGTTTTCATTGTTTTTAATAACTTTGTTTAAATTTAAAATATTCGTATGCATTGTTATTTTATGATGAGTAATAGAATGTTTTATTGGTTTTAATGATTTGCTTTCAATATAATTATTCTTTTTTAGGAATGTTAGTTCATTGATATTATCAAATGAATATTTATTTTCATTTGAATTTTCAAAACTAGAAAAAGAAGGGAAACCCCAATGATGTTTTAAGAAACAAAATGAATTATACTTTTGAATTAAAAACTTATTTTCATAATGTAATATAAAGAAATGCCAATCTACAGTAATATTTTCTTTTTTCGTTTTTCGTATTGGTAAAATATTTTGTTTATTTTTTTTCTGTGCAAAACAAAAATCAGATATGGGGCAATTGTCACAATCGGGATTTTTAGGAGTACATATCTTTTGCCCCAGTTCCATAAAAGCTTCATTTAAATCGCCCGAATTTAATTTAATTTGACTAAATAAAGAATTTTGAAACTTTTCACATGTTTTTATAAAACTTATATCATTAATTTCTTTTTCAATGAATAGTAATCTAGATAATATTCTTTTTACGTTACCATCTAAAACCCCTATTTTTTTTTGAAAACAAATAGATAATATGGCGGCAGCAGTATAACTGCCTATTGAGGGAATTTTTATTAGCTCTTCAAAAGTATCAGGAAAAATTCCATCATAATATTTTTCAAGATATACCGCTCCGCGTAATAAATTTTTAGCTCTGTTATAATAACCAAGGCCGCGAAAAGCATTCATTACTTTTTCTTCTGTAGACTTAGCGAGAGAATGAACATTGGGATAAATTGTTAAAAATCTTTTTAAGGGCTCTAACGCGGCGTTTATTCGTGTTTGATGAAGAGCAACTTCAGATATCCATACTTTATAGGGGGTTCTGTCTTTTCTAAAAAACCAGGGCTCTTTATTTTTATTGAACCACTCTATTAAATTTATTTCTATTTTTGAATAGTTATTCATAGATTAGAATTATTTATTTTGAGCCTTCGGCTAATGCCTTGGGCTACTATTTTTTTTTATACGAGACGTAGTTTATGAGTAAAGGCTTGGGCGAATTTAATAAAAAATAATCTATATTTGATATATTCATTTACTCTACAACAGGTATTGGTCCGGTTAAAGCTCCTTCTCTAAACTGCACAAAATAAGGGTCATCTAAGTTTTTAAAATCGTCTATAGTATGTATTCCTTTTAATTCGCCATTTACCATAAGAGCAATTCTATCTGCCAGTTTATATGCCAGTTTAAAATCATGAGTTACTATAATAAAAGTACTTTGCAAACTTTCTTTTATTTCAAGTATTAAATCTGCTATGGCGTCAGAAAGAACAGGATCTAAACCTGCTGTAGGGTCATCCATTAATAATATTTTAGGTTCTATCGCAATTGCTCTGGCGATACCGGCTCTTTTTTGCATGCCTCCTGATAATTCAGAAGGAAGTTTGTTTTCTACATCTTTTAGTCCGGCTTTATTTAATGAATTTGTAGCAATTTTCAACAGCTCATTAAAAGACTTTTTATAAAATCGTTGAATCCCAAAAATTACGTTTTCAGCAATACTCATAGAATCAAAAAGTCCTGATTTTTGAAAAACATAGCCAATATCTTTTCTTAATTCATCTAAATCTCTATTTTTTAAACTATTTATATTTTTGTTAAAGACAGAAATTAGTCCTTCCTGCGGCTTAAATATTCCCACGATTGTTTTTAAAAGCATCGTTTTACCGCATCCATTTTTACCCATAATTACAAGAGTTTCTTTTTTATTCACTTTTAAATTTATATTTTTTAATATTTCTTTGTTATCAATATTTAAATATATATTTTCTAATGATATAATTGAATTATTTAAATTATTCATATTAACGGGTTAATTCAAAATGTATTTCAATTTCTCCGGCATCTGATGACAAATTTTTAACTCCGGGAATAGCGGTAAACTTTGCCTTTCTAACGGCTTCTTTAGCTAAAATATCCAGTTTTGTATATCCGCTTGACTGTTTGATGTTGACATTTATAACTTTTCCCGCTGAGTTTACTTCAAAATCTAAGATTATTTTTGCTTGTATACCGCGTTCTCTGTAGTATTTAGGATACGGTATATCAGGAATATAGTCTAAATTTCTTTTATATCCACTTTTCCATACTATGCTTCCTTTTCCTGTTTTGCCAGAAGGAATTTTTACAGATTCTGTAGTACCTGTTTTTTCTGTAGAAATGGTTTCTTTGCCTTCTTCTTCCCAGTTTTTTGCGGCATCACCGCCTTCTTTATCCTGTGCTTGTGAGCCGGTAATAACTTTTTTTAAACTTTTTTTAGTAAATAAGGTTTTTTCAAAGTCACTGGCAAATTCATCAGTAGATTTAAACATTTCATCTTTTATATTTTTTTTAGCTGATTTTGGCGCTGGCGCTAAGGTTTCAACTGTTTCAATTTTTTCGTCAACGGGTTTTTCACTTTTTAAAGATTCGTTTGAAACAGCATTTTTTTTCTTTATTTCTACTTTTTCTTTGATTGTTTTTAATTTTGTTTCAATTTCTTCTTTAACTTTTTTAGGTATTCTTTTTTCAGTGTTAAGAAGTTTAATATTAAAACTAATCTGAATAGGATGTTGTTCTTGGGTAAAATAAAGTAAAAGAATAAATATAGTATGCAAAAGAATAGATGTGATAAAAGAGTTTTTAAAATATTTTTTATTTATAGTTGTATATAATTCTTTTCTTTTCGGAGGTATATTTAAAGAAATATAGTTTTTATAATTACTATAAAAGGTCATATATAAAATTTATACTAATTTTTGATATAATATCAAAAAATTGTACTTTCTAATAAAACATTTTAAACAAAACCATTAATATGTCAAACCTAAAAAGTAATATACATTCTATATCGTTTTTTAGTCATAGGTCTTTAATGAGTATATAAAAATGGTTATAGATAAAAAAGACATAAACTGGAAGGTTTTAATCGAAAAACAAGACAATCAACTTGGCCTTGTAAATACAATTCGTAAATTAGAACATCTTAACAATGAAATAGTCGAAACAGTAAAAGATCCTGTTTTGTTATCTATAGATCTTGCTGAACTTGGTGCCATAAATTCAGAATTAATAGCGCAGTTTGTAATGCTTCAAACAAATTTAGTACGCACAAACGGAAAGCTAGAAATAATAAACACAAATCCTGAACTAAAAAGTTCATTTGATGTTGTAATGCTTGATAAAATTATAAGTATTTCATATTTAGGTGAAGAGAATAATCAGTATTCCACTTCAGAAGAAGATGAATATTCAGAAGAATAAATCTGATTTCTTAATTACAGCCCTTGATTTTTCAAATTATGATGAAGCCATAGCACTTGTAAACATACTTAGTTATAATATAAGTTTTTATAAAGTGGGCATGGAGCTTTTTTACGCAGATGGAAAAGCTGTAATAAATGAGCTTTATAAAAAAAATAAGAAAATATTTCTAGATTTAAAATTAAATGATATTCCTAATACGCTTTATAAAGCAGTAAAGGTTTTAAGTAAATATCCCATTAGTTATTTAACTTTATTTACTGATATTGAAGGCGTTCAGGCGGCTGTAAAAGCTGTTAAAGAAACAGGCAGTGATTTAAAATTGTTAAATGTAACAAAGCTTACAAGTGCGGGTTCTTCAAATGAAAATAATACCGAAATTTTAAAAGAAGTTTTAATAAGAACAGAGTTTACATTAAAAGCTCAGGCAGATGGAATAATTTGTTCAGGAAAAGAAACGAAAGCAATAAGAGAAAAATTTGGTAAAAATTTTATAATTATTAATCCGGGTATTCGTCCCGCTTTTAGCGATTCGCATGATCAAAAAAGAGTTGTTACCCCAAAAGACGCTTATCTCTCAGGCGCCTCTCATATAGTCATGGGACGCCCTATTCATCAAGCTAAAGAGCCTGTTTCTGTCGTTAATTCTATTTTCAATGAAATTTATATTTTATAAATTACGGTTCAATGCTATTTAATACTTTTAATTCTTTAGAATATTGATATTCTTTAAGATCTTTTTGAATTTCATTGCGAATTTCTTTTGAAATGTAATAAAGTGATCGGCTGAAAACTTTTTGCTGGTATGGCTCTATCCATTGTACTAAAAATCCACTTTGTAAATCCCAAACATACGCTCCGCGTAAATCTTTACTTAAAGTACTTATTGTTCTTCTGCCGTATTTTTGCTTAAGTTTAGAATGTAAGTCGCCCGCATTAATTAAAATAAAGTTAGATTCTACGAAAAATAACCGAGCAATTTCTGACTCTTCACCAGACCCAGCCTCTTGATTTTCCGTTGGTTGCGTATTTTTTTCTTCGGGAAACATGCTTTCTTGTTTGAAATCTTGCATTTGTTCTGCTTGTTTTTCTTTATCCGAAGGCTTTTTGTAAAAAAGGTATCTGTAATAGACCCCTTTTCTTTTAACTATAATTTCTTTATTAGGAATATCACTTGTAATTTCAATAGAATCTTCAACTTCTCTATTGGTCGATAAAGTTTGAAATCGATCTTTCACATCCTGATATTTTGTACCCCATTGAATGCCGCCAAATCCGTTTAATTCACTTTGGCTTTTATTTTCATTCTCTAATATTTCTTCAACTTGCGCGTTTTCATCTTCTGCAATTGTTTGTTCTTCCTGCTCTTGGCCAAATATACTACCATAAACCGCTATTGTTAAGATTAATACTAATATCTTTTTCATCTGTATATTATCGGAATTTTATTCTTTGATATCAAGTATATTCAAGTAATTTCAAGTTTATTTCATTCTTTAATAGGAAGCTTTTTAGCGTTAATCTGCTCAAGGCGTTAAATTGTAAAAAAAATTCTTGCCGGCAAAGATTATTTACCGGCAAGAAAAAACTTACATTTTACTCAAAATAAAAAGAGCCTGCCAATTATTTTAATATTTATTATATATATCTATAATTCTTTTATTTCCACTAAAAAAAGCTTTTTTTTTAGAAAAATTAAAATATTTTTTAAAAAAGTGGACGGTTTTATAAGTTTTCTTCATTATATACAGTGAAGAAAAAGAAAATATTCTAAAGGGATATGTTTTGTTTTCAGTTTTTATCTACAATATAAAAATAACAGATATCCAGAAAAAATAGTTATTTTTTGAGCAAAATAAACATTTAATTTATGATTAATGTTGACGGCTTAACTCTATTTTATTTTCTATCCTTTCGTTTGATAAAGGGTTTAGGCCCATATAGATAGATACGAAATAAATTAAAGTAATATCTATCAAATCAATTGTAATGAACAGAGGTTCAAAAGGTCGCTCTTTGAAAAGCAGACAGCAGAATTAATAAATAAAGCATGTTTGTGCTTTACAGTTACGTTTTAAACGTAACACAATTTCTTTGAACAACTAGTTTGAAGACCAGTTTAAGAAAATTAAACTTTCTATAATGGAGAGTTTGATCCTGGCTCAGAACGAACGCTGGCGGCGGGTCTTAAACATGCAAGTCGAACGGTGAAAATGAGGCTTCGGCCGAAACACGAGTGGCGAACGGGTGAG
>Ga0224501_10000441_pt1 | contig 33040 bp, 22 predicted proteins | sample SF_Oct11_sed_USG_4_FD_169105 | JGI IMG/M metagenome (GOLD analysis project Ga0224501, IMG submission 169105) | Sediment microbial communities from San Francisco Bay, California, United States - SF_Oct11_sed_USGS_8_1 | ecosystem: Environmental > Aquatic > Marine > Sediment | place: USA... | reverse complement strand
AGGATAACCCTATGATTGGAGGGTTTAGAATAGGATAACCCTATGATTGGAGGGTTTAGAATAGGATAACCCTATGATTGGAGGGTTTAGAATAGGATAACCCTATGATTGGAGGGTTTAGAATAGGATAACCCTATGATTGGAGGGTTTAGAATAGGATAACCCTATGATTGGAGGGTTTAGAATAGGTTAACCCTATGATTGGAGGGTTTAGAATGAGACAGTAAACATAGGGACGACCTAATAGGGAACTGATTTACTGTGTTCAGGATTAAAAGTCCCGAAAATTAAATTGCAGCAGAGATAAACATTTGTTTCAGATGTTACCAAAAAAATTCTCAAAAAATATCCATAGTCCTTTCAATTGGATGATCAAGGTACATGTACATACATGTATAAGTACTTACCCCAATAGTCATAACGGTGGGATGCCAAGAGAAAAGATCTAAAAAAGACACAACCTGGTGAATGATGGGGATTATCTCCTATAGGCTACTAGTGAAGGTGCGCGAATCTGCCACAAATATAAACATCCCGAGTATAGCACTCGACATTTGCTATTACAATGCCAGTGACTAGGAAAAGTATAGCTTTATACTCTTCTAAAGCTAACCAAGCTAAAAGGTAATGGTATTATGGGAACCGGTAACTACGTAAGGATGCGATGCAGCCGAGATAGACATTTTCGGCGCTGACCCGGACTATCAAGTGGACTCTGTTACCTGCCTGATGTCTTCGATTCATGCGTTCTTTTCTTCATGGACCTTTTATGTAAAAAAGACTTCTGGTCTTATTGAACTTTAAGCTATCCATGTAAAATAAAATTATTAAATCAAATCAAATTAACTAAGGTCGGTCATACGCTGAAAACACTACACAGCTACTGTTGAACCTAGGACCTGTACTAACTTACTTACTTGGTTACTATGTCGGCATGTGTCACTGTCAACCTCCAACAGATCCTATACTTATACTAGTATCTAGGTTAGTACTATTAGTATTATTAGGTCTCATTCATTATGATTATGATTAAGATTATTGAATATTAACATCAATATCTGTTCGCTGATTTAGGGCTACCACTACTAGCAGCAAACCAGGTTACTTAATAACTTGATTGTTCATAAACTTACTGACTGAGAGTGAAACTGAGACATAATGTTACGAGTTTGACAATTTGATTTTGAATTGCTTGAACCTTTGAATTTCAATTTTCATTCTCAAGTCAATCAATTCCAATTTGAAAAGAATTATTTAACTTAATTACACTATTATTTGTCCACACACCTGAGCCAGGTACCGCTGTGTAGACCATGAAGGAGGTGAAGATGAGAATTATAAAATGAGCAACCATTGTAACCATAAAAGTTCTTTGAGCTGAGTAAGAAGTCAAATCCCGTTTTTGTTTTGGATTGTCAGCCTTCTCTGGGTCACTCATACCGATGATGCGGCAGCATCCAGGCGAACCCCCACTATCTCTTAGTATATAACAGCCTATTGGGAGGCTAGCGGCATGGCGAAGTTTTCCAGGTTTGTGTATCCGTCAACTTAAAGGTGTCGCTTTGATTGGTTATTGTGTAGAATGGTAGTCAATTGGGGCCTTCATCACTTCGTTCTGAAAGTAGAGCCAGCGGGGGCCTCTATCAGAAACAACATGGGCAAGAAGGCAGAGAAAAAGCGACAAGCACGAACAAAATCTGTTCTAACCTTCGACGAGGACGCTAGGAAGTATGTAACAAATAACGACGTAAACCTATGACAAGTCACAATGCAATCACTTATTCAGTCAGAGTCACTCCGAGTCACATTCACTACATAGGTACAGAGCAGTGTCACTGTCGGTGTCAGTCCGCTGCCACCCCGGCCAGTGAGTGGTTTTCTTCTCTTGTCTCTAGTCACTGACTCACTCTCACTGGCTGACTGTCTATTTGTGTGTTTGTCAATCTGTCACTTTGTAGCTCACGGTCAGTGAGTTACGTTGACACTCGCTCACAGTCATGGTCTCATACACGCATTTTTGATTCAGTGGTTCACAATCACTGAGTGATAAACACGGTCTCGACCCAAGTGGCGCTCACGTCACGGTCATGATAATCACTAAATGAGTAAATCAGACTTGGAGGTGGACTTTGGCTGTGAGTCTGTATCGTTGACAATGATTGAGATTGATGGAAGCTGAAACGTTTGTGATCTTCTGTCTCTTAATGCCGTTTTGTTTGGTTGGGTAGTGTTGAATTACTTGCTATTCCGTGTTCCAGGTTGAAGCTATCTTACGCGTACTTGCAGCGATTACTTGCTGAGTATTTCCACAGCTTGTGACATCTTCGTTGTGTGATCCTGGGCGTTCACTCTAACTGAGGTTGCTGGTTGTAGAGAATGGTTGACTTCATTCAGTAAACGGAAAAAGGAGAGGCAAACAAAAGCAAAGAATGATATTGCAGCTGCTCTGAAAGAGGAAAAATTACGACAAAGGGCAGAAGTGAGTGACAGTAAATCTTTCTGGGGTTTCTTTGTCATTGGCTGCATTATGTGTATGGATTTGGCCCAGTCTCAACGATGCCCAATGTTCTTGAAAATTTCACTTTGACACTCGTTGACGAGGTATGTTTTGTATCAAAGATTTTTGTTTTAATTTCTCTGCAATGCTTTATAAGCTAGTCGAATCCACAGGTATTTTTGCATTCTGTGTAGAATTTTTGAGGCTTTTGTGAAAGAGTGTCTGTAATGGCTGAACGGATTACAGTACAATGGTAGACCCTTCACTCCCAATCGGTAGTCTATGATTGGGGTTTATTTCAGCATCGAGAAACTGTGAAGAAACATGAAAAAAAATTTCTTGCTCGTCTCGAGGATGTGAATATGATTCTCAAGGAGAAGACTAAGGAGTATGACTGTGGTGGCAAGACAGTAGAGATCACAGGTACATCAACTAGGAGAACAACTTCTGACTCACTTTATAGGTAGCTCCAATGGATTTTTAATATCATGTCTATGGTTTTGACTTTTTTATTATTTTATCTACCACTGTATTTTCATTGCAGAGTACAACCTGACAGCAGGGGATGATATGATAGGTACCAATGCTCCAGTCGAGGAAAGAGACGAAAAGGGGGAAATGGAGTCGTCTGAGCAGGTATTAACATTGTGTCGTCATTCAAATGGTGTATCGCTTCGCTTTCCTAGATGATTAGAGAAGGCGTATGCATTTTCTGAGATATTGGAATGGGATTAACCTTGCAAAACCATGGATGATTCAAAACCACACGCTACTTTTTTCAAAGCTGGACAACTCTTTCTCTACCTGGTCGCTTGGCCATTCTATGTAATGGATTTCCTAAGCCTGCAGTTTCTTGGAGCCACAGGAGCTAGGGATTAAATGAAGAGCCCATTCTCACAGTGGGTACTCAGCATGACTAGAGGCAAATGCTATAGCCATTGAGATATCCCAATATCCCACTATGACTTCGCCTGATAGATTGTACCACTTAGTTCTGTTCGCATGAAATTCTCAGTATTTGTTATGTGTGTTAGTACCTGTATGTCTACCATTCTGACTACAGCCCTCCTTTGAAATATTTTGTGTATCGGCTGGTAATGACTCGTACCGCGCTATGGTTGTTTTAGGATTTTGTAGAACCTTTATGGTTCCTACGCATATGTTTAGAGAAATCCTTAGCACGCACGCATCCATGGCACTGGTACTGTTACATCCTGAACTAGGCGAAATTGTAGCGCATGTTTATTACTAATATTCTATTGTGAGTTTCTACGCGGACGCTCGTCAATGAGAAAAGTCTGTATCAAGCTGCAGCGAAAATTTATCGATCGATGCAGCGGGAATTTTCGAGTAGTCGTCTCGAATACCCGAGTAGTCTCACACCATCGGATGTTAGGGTGGCTCTCTGTGAGGTGTCCTGCCATAAAACCAAATGACTAATGACAAGCATTGAAAAATATCTTGTTTTGATCGACTTTCGACCCCACAAGGAGACGCGTGATTTTCATTTGTGGTTAATACATGAATATTCGTTGAAGCCTTCAGTCGACAAATGTGACCGTCCGCATATAAACCTGGCAAGTTGGTTTGCAGTCCGTTGTTAATTATCCTTTACATTGAAGGTAAAAGAGGAGAATGGCTATGAAAGTGATGAATCTGACACTAATCCTGGCCTTATAAGAAGAAAAATGCCAAAACAGTGAGTGTTCAATACCTGCGCTTGTATGCAACAACAAAACTGCTGATCTTTGTCTGATAATAACTCGAAGTCAGATATAAACATTATTCTGGCATCAGCAAATGGTGATTCTAGTCATAGGAATCATTTCTTAGAATGATATACTCGTAGTATGTGACTTGAGTTTCCTTTCTTTCTTTGCCTACACGAAAGGAGATTTTGGTCCCTTTTCTAGAATGACAAAGACTGCTGTCAAGTTGGAAAAGAAGTTATACAGATTAACAAATAAAAGGGAAGGCCGCAAGAAGAAAAAGAAGGGCGTGGATACCCTGAAAGGCCGGAAGATCAAAGACAAGCGAGCGAGTGTGCGAGGAAAGAGGAAAGTTTAATGATATTTCCTACATGACTGTCTCTCATTTTATATTGTTAGTCCGTTATATGCATTAGCGGGCCAGTTTGATTGGAGTTAGCAACAAGAACTTTGTGATTATATCACTAAAAGCGGTTTACGCAACAATAAATGTACAAGCCGTTGGTAATTCTAGTTCCATTAGCGGTAATTTTTCTGCTCTAGAAGCGTATCTGCCGATCTTGCAAACTTCAAGGGGTTAAGCCGTACTTGAGGATAAACGCACCTTTGGAAAAATTTTGTGTTGCAGTGAAAGCGGGTGGTCTTTTTTCCAAAAAGCAAATATCGGTCACTCGAATGACTACGACCCGAATAGAAAGAAAATGGGATTTGATTACTAAAACTTAGTGACCTAATGAATTTTACTCTCTTATGACTTGGAGTAGAACCTGAAATTGAACGTAATATTGGGGAACACTAAAGTTATAAGTAGTGCTTCGTTGGGTTATCTTGCCTTTAATAGAGGCGATTGCGCTCGGGTCTTTGCGCGATAATGGGACTAACGCTTGGTGACAGAAGTGAATAATTGCACCCTATTTCTATATTATTGTTGCGCATTTCCTCTATTCGGATTTGTGTAACTACAAGTCTAGTAGTAGCAGTAGTAGTAGCAGCAGTAGTAGCAGTACCAGTAGTAGTAGCAGCAGTAGCAGTAGTAGTCCATCCACTCCACTCTTCCAGAGCACTTGCTGACTCAGTGTAAAGCATCAGCTACAAGACTGAACGGATGGTCCTGGTGAGTTGGGGGTCAGTCAACCTACGCCATTTGTTTACACGACACCCGTTGAAACTCGGCTGCTCTTAACGAGGAGGGAGAGGTGGGTCTTTGACAACCGTGGAGTGTTTTGACCCTAGTCCGCTGGTTGGGACCTTCATTTTTTATCGTGGTGGTCCGAACCCACACTAGCAATTTTGAGTGAGAGGCTTGCTAAAGGTCCATGCTAGAAAAACACCCCATCGGCAGTGAGGCTCGAGTCTGCAATCCTTAGAATGCAGATCCAAGCTTTTACCAACTGAGCTATCCTGGCCCTCTAACGGACAAGTCTAGTATGCACCTGCAAAAGATTGAAAGATGAACACCAACAGCTCTGTGTTATTTCCTATCTCGAGGCCAATTCTGTTACGTTAACAGTCTGAAACATGCGTCACCAAGGGCTCTAAGTAAGCGCAATGGATAGGGCTATATTTAAGCCCCATTTGTGCTGGGTATTGGGCCTATTGTTCATGGTAGGCTTCAAAATCTGAAAACAAGCGAATACACTTTTGGCCATGGCTTAACCCCTTTAAGGAGAAATTTCCAGCATGGTTAAATAAAATTCATTTTGCTAATACATACAGTATGTATGATACATCTGTATTAGCCATTTTATTTAGTTTTTAAATGTGAAAATCTGAAAAATACCTCAGTATTTTGGAGATACCTGTACATCATACTAACTCCCCTGCATAGTGTATTGGGCACAGACATTCAATAGACATATAATAAACATAAATAATGGGGATATTATTTGCCTGTGGTATTGGGTATACACTCTGGTAAAGTGGTGTCATAGATTTCTTGGGTCCGCGCTGCATATGTTATCCATGTGATCAGCTGATCTTGGCTTATGCTATGAGGAGGGACATGGGAATTTACCCATCTGTGACAACCTATCCTATTTTAACTAACCCTGATCACCGTAAGCAAGCCGTGCCAGTAAGAATGCGTTTTTCTCTAATTTTCTGCGCGCTTATATGCGCTGTACGCACAGAGTTAATTCCGGATCCAGGCTATAGTCATGTGAAGGATCAGATTCAACGTTTGAGGCAGCATGGATATGAAGTATCTCACCTGGATGGTCATACACAGCTGAGAGTCTTTCTTAATACCTGGCTCGCCATGGAGAGAGGAGAGGATGGGTGAGTAACACATGACTGACTCAACATACAATCATTATGGAATTAGGTGAAAAGCTCACACTCACACTGATACTGACACTCTCGTAGTGCTCTAACCATATCTGTCATCTTTCAGTCAATTGCAAAACAAAGCCAAAAATAAGGCACTGGTTTTTCTTGTAACTGTCCCTGTCTATCGGGTATACCAAATTCCTTGCTATCTGCATGGCAACTGCTGCTTCTATAATCAAAAACTCTTCACTTTCAACTTTCCCATTTTTGCCTTCAAAATTTTATTCACATAAAATAAGACTAACCTATAACTTAAGCTCACCCTTATACGCCAAAGGTTGTTCAAACCGTTGCATCATTGGCATAGTTTTAAGTATCTCCATACCTATATCCATCCTCCTTCCCATAACTCCATGTCCGCATGGCCTACAATCACAAAAATGGAGCGGGTTTGCTTAAAATATCTTTTTGTTTGCAGCAAATGTGTGGAGGCTTGCGATCCATCTCTTCCTTGTGTGTCTGTCGGGAAGCGAAGATGTTTTGCAAATTTTTGTCCGACAAATGAGGATACAAACTGATCAGTAAATGTAATGATTTTACACCGCCACCGGTTTATCTCTGCTTTGTTTTAGGAGGTGTACTACTGTATGCAACAATCCTAGAGGCTGCCCTATGGTAGGAAAGCGAGGCTGTCAGGCGTTTTATTGCCAGACTGTGAATGGTTGTGAAATGGTCAGTAGGTGTTCTGACACACTACCATGCTGCCCTAACTGGACTCGCATAATGGGTATATGTACCAGTAAGTATTACAATAAGATATAAGATCATCTTGGCTTACATGGGTGGCACCGCTAACCCCATGGGCTTGTCTTCAGGTTGGTGCATGTATTACCCCATGAAGTTGGTACTGTATGGATGGGCCCCCTTTGTTCAATGACGCAATCTGATGAGAGAAAAAGCACAGACTTGGAATCAAATTTGGGTCACTTGGTTCAAAGCACCACTAAGGCACTACTTCTCTACTTCTCCTCTACTTGATTGAAGTAGAATACATGGTACTTTTATGAAAACTTCATATAATTGTATGGGCGGTTGTGCCCTTCAAATAATTATTATGGCCACCATGCCGTCAGGTGGGATTCGCATTTGGGTACATCTGGGCGGCACAAAAACGGTTTCTAGTTATCAAGTGTGCCAGCAAGAAAAGCACTGTCAACACATTTACAAATGGAATGTTAAATTCTTTTTTGAGTTCCACGTAAACAATGGAGAGTTTGCAGAGTTGCGTACCCCCGCTACGGAATCGGATTTTTAGCGATTCCAGCTATCAATGTATAATGACTCGTTCGGTGAGCAGTTCGCTCACCCAATGTAAACATGCTCACTTTGGATCAGTATTATTAGTGATTCAGTGCGTAATATGGATGCAAATATATGAATATGTCTGGTATATTAATTCGTAACATCGGTGACTGCCTATACAAACTGTGGCAGACTTATTTGATTGAACTAGAAAGAGGAAAACGTATTAGGTATCATTGTACAAAATTTTGAAGTAATTTCATTTGAACGTATGGTAACTCATTTGCATTTGTGCCCCAATGACGTCAATTCGGGGCCGTTTTCTGTTTAAGTATATGGAAACACAATTCTGAAAACTCCATAGTCATAGAAAAAATAAAGGATATCTTTGATTTTAATTGAATGTGTTTTATAGATACAAATCTTATTTAAATTACAATTCTATATTCGCTCTTCTTTGATAGTCTTACACCACTGAGCGCTGGTACCATGTTTTAGAGCAAGGTTGGTATGACGGGCCCGAGTCGGCATTGGTTAAAGCTACCTTAGTCAAGATGGAGTCTTTAATGCAAATCTGCATGCCTGGGACCTGCACTCCTTAAAAATAATGAGGTGACCTGCGTTACTCCTAAACTTTGGACCTGGGTATGAATTGTGAAGACACCCTGAAATTCATATGGTGGCTAAATGATCTGTTACATACTCAATTTATTTGATTTAACGATCGATGTCATCGTATTTTTAATAATTGAATAATCTGGCGATACTATGTATGCGAGGCACATCAGTTCTGTCCCTCATCTTGTCTTTGGTGCATCAGTGACATGTCACCGGGTTTATAATTAAAATTGTGCCAACACACCGTTGTTTTTCGCATTACTATAAAACGAAGTAGGCTAGTCCCCGTGCCTAGGGCTAGGATTATAGTATAGTGAAATTGAGGAGTAATCTCCCATGGTATACAAAAACAGCAGGTGCTATCTAAAAGTGCTTTAGCAGCATTTCTGAGCTTAGCGATACTCCTATCGGTGCCCCTTATTGGATAGACTGAGAGAAACGCCCATGTGATGACGGTGCATAATGATAAAGTTAAGTCATCAACCCTATCCAATCATGACTCATACATTGGTTTGTCTCTGTACTTTTACCTATATCCTTACATAATACTTTTTAACCTGTCTCTGAACGTAAACTCAACTGCATGGCTGAACAAAGGGGAGTCCCGGACACTGTTATGACATCATTCATTCATTAGGTTGAAATTCGTCATCACATATCAAGAGGAATAAAAAAATCCAGACTATATAATGAAGCCAGAGCCCCACTGAAAGGCAACAAACTCTAACAAAGATTGTCAATGGCCATGTGGCAAGTGGCCAACTGTTAGGGAACCAACTCGCAGCAGTGTAACTGAGGCTGAGTGATACTCCTCTTGCTCACCACCTTCCCCTACTCTGAACAAAGTCGGGTACCCTTTCCCCGTCGAGTGAGCAGAGAGTGTTTTGAAAATCCCTCGCACAAGCCATCTTCATCTACCTTCATTCTGTCAAAACAGCCAAAAGAAAACCGTTTTTACAGGGGGTGAACAAGGACAACTCTGCGAATCCTGAAAAGTCGCTTCATTTCATTAGCATAATGTGTACATGTGGGTGTGGCTGTAGGTGAGTGTACCTTTGTTACTTTTAGCATATAAAACTGTTGCCTGCCTGAGCTTAATGCGCAGTATTCGCATATATGAAACATATTATTAAATAAATGCAATGTGATAATGGCAAGATAAAATGAGTAACCTTTACTTCAGTGTGTTTCATTTTTTCCTAAGCATGAAAGCGGTGTTTGTTTTCTCTAGAAGGTTAATATATTCTTTCTGCCGGGCGACAGCAAAACCAGTACGATAACAGCTTTGGGTGAGTTGACAAGCAATGTTTACACCTAGCTTGGCTTCGATTTTTGGGTTCTCACTTTACTTGGGTGAGGTTGGGTGGCTTGGGCATGTTGTGACACTGATCAGTGACATAAGTCACTGCACTGATTGGCTGACTTGTTTCATGCTTGTCATGCGATGGAAGGTTAGAATCACATGTAAGATCAGACAACTCTTAATGAAAGCATAATAGCAGTGTACAATTACGCTGTCCAATGTGTCCACGTGCCTGCCGCATTGCAGCCGTTATGCTGAGCAAGCAGTGGCTTGGACAGTGTTGGTGGTCAATTTAAGGTTGTGATTTTACACCGTTCCAAGGTTATTTTGGGTTGGGGTTGTGACCACTTTTCGCCGATCCATATGGTACTAAAATACATGAAGTATTGGGCTCTACACTTACAGTTACATATGCAATCAACTATGAGAGCGAACAGATGGGATGGGTTAGACACACTTTCAAAGTCCACGACTGTGTATCATTCTGTTTCAGTCAGAGTTTTAAACATGTCACGTCTAGCGATATTCTGTGTGATTTTGGCGCTCGCTCACTCAGAGCTCAGGCCTATTGAGTCATTTCGAGTTCATCAGATTAGTCGGATGAGAAATCATGGCTATGAGCTCTCATATGCTGATGGTGATGCTCACCTAAAGGCGTTTGCTGATCAGTGGCTCAGATATGAGACAGATGGAGGGTGAGTATAAAATATTCTACATATTAGGCTGCATGTATGGCAGGTCACACCAAGTCATTGCATCTATTATCCCAGGATTTAAAACCATGGTAATTCAGCAGGTTATGGACACTATAAGGTTTGATCCAGAGGAGAACGTTGAATGACCGTATTCCTTCTTTGCTAACAGTCAGGCCACAGCAGAGCATAAAATAGAAATGGGATGATTATGGCTATAGTAGAAACAAAAACAACCAACACCCTGTCATTGAGCTATAGCTTAGCTCATAAGTACCTGCATGCAGACGTTTGTGTTACTGGTGAATTCTCACCAGTATATCTTGTAACCCAGTTGAAAAGAAAGAGAGTGTACATACACTTACCTCCCCTATTGGCCTGGTGACATATTCATTGTATTTTAACTCCCCCCTACTTGCGCACTGCACTTTCTGTTTAGCCAAAGCTGGTCATCGGGCAGTGCCCAATCTGGCGTTATTCATAAATATGACCTGCAGCATTCATGGCATAGTTGGTAAGAAAAAATACAGGGCTATTATTCATTTTAAGTATATAAACCTTTTTCCAGTTCGCGCATGTCAACGACTATACCAAGCTAAAAGTAGGACACGGTCTTCACTCTGTAAAACAACGTAAACTCAGCCTGGCGAATTGTCCTGATTTACGCGCCGCGGCACTCATTGGCGGCCAGTCTGCTGTATGAAGGGGCTCAAAGACCTAGCAGTACTAGAGCCCTCAGTCTTACCTTGTAACCCCATGATGGTTGAATCGGCATATCATAATCATGCCAGAAAAGTTTCTGTTTCTGACACAAAGACAAAGGTATTTTGTCCAACTTAGCTCAAACATGAATCGCTCAAGGCGATGAATTCTTGTGGACAACAGGAAAGCAGGAGGCTCTGTTTGGAGAAGATGCTCCGTTTCCTATCTTGTTGAAACCTTTGAGTATCAAAGAAGCATCAAGGATTTTTATAATACTTGCCAAACTCACCTCACAATAGCCCAATTGATCACAATCTAGGTTTAGGTTAAATGTGTTCTATGCCAATGTTGTATTTCCAGGATGATCCGTAGCGCTATCACATGTCCCATAGCGACGGTTATTCTACTTCATAGCTTGCCACCTGAAGGGGAAACTGAATTGGGGCCTCTTCGGTCCCTAGCTTAGCCCGCTATTCATCAATAGGCCTGCTTTGTTTTAGCAAGTGTACTACTGTATGCAACAATCCTAGAGGCTGCTCTATGGTAGGAAAGCGAGCCTGTCAGGTGTTTCATTGCCAGACTGTGAATGGTTGTGAGATGGTCGGTATGTGTAATGACACACTACCATGCTGCCCCGGCTGGACCCGTATAATGGGAATATGCACGCGTAAGTTTCCGAGTTCTTTTTAGCTAGGGATCGAGCGCAACCTTTCTGCTTATTGCTGTATTATTATGACCATAATAACAATAGTCTATTGTATCATATAGGTGTATTCGCACGATTGGGTTTTGGCTTATGGAACGCAGTTTCCGACACATTTTCAGTTTCACAGCTGAAAAGTGCGCCTGAAAAGTGTGTTTTTACAAACCATGTACCTCTGCTGCGTCTGAAAGTGAATTTGATCATACTAACAGAATTCTGCGCCTGAAATAAGAATATAGACGATCGATCAGTGGGCACGCACTGGGTTTTGTAGAGGCTCAGAGCTCAACAGCACTAGAGCCCTCACCTTGACGAACAACTCAACAGCGGTTAGTTCTGTTGTTCAAATATATGTATATATACAAGCTCTTTAAATGTGAAAGCAAACCCGGTTTTATCTGTAGCAAAATGTTCCGGTACTGACTCCGGTTTCAGCCAGGCGGCACGAAGACGTTGTCATTATATGCATGCAATCTAGCTGCAACGTGAATCGCGTTAAGTGATACAGTCTCATAGACCCCTGTAACTAGAGGCCCTATGAAGGCCCAGCTACATCATTCGGACCTCGTGACCTATCCAGGTATAATCTTTGTAGGCGTGCTAGTTTATACAGTGGCAAGGTTATCAAAATATCAAGGCTAGCTAACGATCGCTTGCTTATTCTATGGTCACTTCATGGATCGCTTTGTTGCAAAACAGACTAAACAAATTTTCTGTCCTTAAACACGCAAGACGTTGAGAGAGGACAAGTCCAACATACCCACAATTGTGCCAGAAATCCTTGCGTTTTTCAACTGCGCCTCTCTGTTTACGTGAACGCGTCTGAAATTGTTTGTCTGCATATGACCGAAATCACACGAATAGACATATTATTGATGATCATTTTAAGATGAAGATAATAATAATAATCATTATAATAATTATAATACTAAAAATTAATATTTTTCAAATATTTGTTATTAGTATTATCGATATGACTAATACTAATATTATTATCAGTATTATCAGTATAATCATTATTTAATATAATAATGGCAGTAAAAATAGCATAAAACTAAAGCGGAGTTTACACAAGCGGCAACCACCCGTTTAAAAAGCGCTCACAATGGCCATAAAGTAGGCATTATCTTTAGGTGACCCAGTGGCAGAACGCTGATCCTGCATGCTCTACTTTCTTCAGTGTCTGTCTTTGACCTATATACTGAAAGCTGAAACCCTTTGGAGGGAAATGCGCTTGATGATTGGTTGCAATCCCTGTGCCGCTTGAGAAAATAGAAACAATGATATTATACCAAATAAGTAATAATAATACTGATTATAATATTTATAAAAATAAATTTAGCAGTTATATATAGTTGTGACAATGAAACTAATAACAAATGCTATAAAAATATTACTGTTTACTTTTTATTATTATTGTTATTATTGCTATTATTATTATTGTTATTATTGCTATTATTATTATTGCTATTATTATCTCTCTGTTACAGCGGATGACTTGTATAATGATCCCTCCTATCAGGCCGACCTACAGAAGCTGAAACGGGTAACGTCGGTCTGCAGAAAACCCACCTGTTAGTGTAACACCTGTAATAAGATGCTATAGATATGGCTACTGTATGTACACAATACACACGGGTTGGTGGCCATCTCTGAGAATTGTATTTATAACTATTAGTAACTAATCAATGAACCAGACCAGAATATCACACGCTAATGAGGGTAGCGAGAAAGTGGGAAATATTTATTTGTATAGTTCGTGGGGAAGGTCCGGTAGAAGAATGGTCACAGTGAAACTTAACGACTGGATTGTGGTAGTTTAATTCAAAACTTGCTGCAAATTATCTCAACCAGTTGCAGGTTTTGCTCACTCGTACACTCTCATCGCACTAATTGCATCCATACTACATGTACACATGAAATATAATTATTAGCCCCACCCAAGGCGTGCCTGGAGAGTACTCTAACTGGAATCAATGAAGTCAAACCGACGCGCATGTAAATTTTGAAAATTCAATGAATATTACTCTGTAATGCTGAGTACCCACCTACTCACCGCAACAACATGACTATTGATATAAATATGTGTACATAAATGAACGTAACAGTCGCATAAACATTCATGCCACTACAAAAGCACTGTTTCCTGTTGACGTAAACGGTAAAGTGTTATTTTGCGGTTTCATTGATTAGTACATTAGTACATTAGTACATTAATCACGGATGTGAGCCCTGAACTGCACACATAGTTATTGGTTGCAGTAGCATATATTGGCCCTAAAGCAGATCTGTTGCTCTCTCAGTCTCTGCATGGATGAGGTGCAGATACAGAATTGCAGAATTAGGCTTTCTGCTTGGTAACAGAATGACGTTTTATGATCGCCCCTGTCATTTCTGAATAATAAAATACTGATCGCGATTCTCGACATGAGTCCAGAGTTTTCATTCATCCATTGAACTGAAGCATCACTATGAAGTAAGATATTACCACTCCAATGATCTACGATAAGGGAGAGATATGTGTACAGAGATAGCACGAATGGTACAAATACAGTATGAATGGGGCAGGCTGCATGCCAAATCCGGTCACCCGCGCACATACACTCTGAACTGCCTGAATAGAAACTCAGAAATTTTGGTTGGATGATATGATTTAATTTTATCTTGAGCAGCAAACTAGCCTCCATGTTAACAGGGGAGTGAGCTCCTTGCTTGGTGAAAGCCGAGCACGCGAATGCATCTATGTTTGTATTTCTTTTCTGCAAATGGGAAAATAATGCGAGCAAAAATCTTGCGCTGTAGCCTATGTAGCCTATAAGGAGACCGATTTCCGAATAGGTGACCGGCTTAAAATGTAATTCTACATACCGTCAATCCATGATCCTTGGTCAGCGGAAATAGGTCACTGACTGTGAACCCTACCGGATCCCGTAACTGAGTCAGAAAAAGCTGTAACTGAAAAATACAAAAGTTTCACTGATCTCTAAACCTTCCCATCCAGCATAAATGAGATCTTCAATCTGTGTCGGGATTGTTACCACTAAATTTGTTTTGGCGGGATTTGCAAGATTTATCACTCAAAGAGAATCTTATTCTTAAGTACTATTGACCAATTCATGATCTCTGCTTTCACATTTTTTTGATATTTTTTATTTGTTTTTGAGTTACCCTGGATTTTACCCTGAATAGTCTCCTGGATTCTATTTCTGGCACTGGCAGTTGTTTAACTAAATAGAATCACTGATTTCTATGGACCTTAGTGTAAAATAGACCTCTAGTTCGTGTAAAGTAAAATTTTTAAATCAAATCGAAAGCTTGAGGCTTGTTCTAAAAATCAATCAATTGATTGATGTTAAGTTTGATGAACACGGGGATTTGTCATTGAGACGAGTGTGTGGGGAACGGTGGATGGATGTTCACCTGAACTAGCTGATGATTAGAAAGTCCCTCTGTGCATTCCAAGTGTTTTAGGTGTTCAAGAGCATCTGTTGTCTACAAAACACAATTTGATTCGGAATTGATCGCGGTCCCCCCCCCGTGCCAGACGTTCGGTCGATATTCCCACTAAAGAGGCGTCTGAGTATATTAAAAGCAAGCGAACAGCACACAGTCAAAACGTCTCACATTGTAATAATCAGCCGACCAAATAGTACTCACTCACTTCAGGGATTTCATAGTCAAAAACTAGCCAGTCTGCTGATACCACAGTGTGAAACAACTGAATTAAATCTTTAGGTTAGGTTAGGTTAGGTTACCTGATTGAAGACCTTTTGAGCGAAGTAGATGGTCAGTCCGAGAATAGCTGTGTTTAAGATCACCCAATATGATGTGGCTGTGTAAAACCCTGGGCTAAGTCCTGGTTTACTAAAAGACAGCGCAATTATATAGAGAACTATCAGCAGTATGAGTACTAGAGCACCTGTCGTCACTGCCAGGATCCATTTAAGTGGCTGGTTGGCTGTGACCACTAAGTCACACAGTTCCAGGTGGATTTTTCTGTACTGGCCTATCCCTCTCAGAAAGAATACTTCATTGGTTTTCACAAGATCTCCTACGAAGTCGTTATACTTGCTGAGAATGCACCAAAGTGAGTAAGCGATGTTCATGATGTAAGCAGGTGGCATCATGTAGGCGGCTGAGCAGGCAATCATACAGTAACCATTTATTACTCTGCTACTGGTTATCAGCATCACTGAAATGTTCATTCGATCGAGATGTGCACCCGTGAATATCCCTTCTTTCATGACTGCCAAGTCTACGATAAAATATGCTATGGCTAGAAGGAACGCCATTACTGACACATAGACAAAATACTTCTGCTTTCTAGGAGGTTCTTCCTCTATCTCAATTCCGACGCTTCTCAAAATTTCTACTGTCGTATCCAAGTGTGAGTAAAAATTTGAGAATCCTTTCTTCGAGTGACAGCCGTATAGCATCATCCACATGTAAGTGATGCATGACAAGTACCAACTGAGAAAACTAAGTTTAAACATAAGTTCGAACCCGAATGAGTTTGAGTCATTGAAACCAGTCAATAAGACGAACACAACCGCTCCCGTTGTTATCATAGCCACAGTGACCTGCCAGATTAGAGCGAGTCTCTGAACTGTCCTCGATTTGGATAAGGATTCTCCAGAGAAGACGCCCAAAACTGCCATCACCTTCCTTATCAGCTTATCCCAATCTGAGGTGAGTGATGGGTGTAGCTTGGATGGTAAAGGTGGTGCCTCTGTCCAGGCATTATACCGGGATGAAGATTCGTTACTCACGTGAACCCTCATACCTTATCGGTGATGATTTATGAAACGCACCATTCTCTCTTTATTTTATATAGATCTTCATTATTGATTTATTTGTGAAACAGAAGAGGGTACTGGATACGGTCTGAGTGTTGGTTTCAAGTGGTTCTCAAATTTACGCTGTGTCATGATTAGCTTGCTTCATTTATGTGAATTGACAACAGTCCCATGCACTGATTTTATTGTGAACTGGATGATATAGCAGAAAAAGGTGATCTTTTACAATGAAATGTATTACTAGTTGCAATAGTTGCACGTCATTTACACCTAAAAGAGAATTAGTCGTACTCATACAGTGGGCTTAGCACTTGGCTTCCCCGTTGAAGAGCTAATCCATTGGGTTGCAGAAAAAGGCAGGGTCCTGCATAAAAATGCTGGCGGAGTAAGCATAGGACTGGATTGGAAGCAGATTGTGGGAGACGGACTAGGTTGTTGCGTTGCAATCTCGAAATAGGTGTGTATTGTGCACTTGCCACAAGGGTTGTGTATAAGATACTGCACTGTATAATACATCCCGTATGATACATGTATTATACCGGTATAATACATGTATTATAAAATTGTTTTTCCTGCGCCTCAATTTTGACTCGTTTGTGGTGACATTACACGCCTAATTGGCTAGTTGGCTTATCCCATCAACCAGCTGAGCATCTTGGCTTCCCGGTACTTATGCCTGGAAAACTTTTGCTCAGTTGAGTCGCTTTCTTTGTGACCAAATTAGTAACGCGCTTAACGTCCCGCCAATGCTTGACAAATTTTCAATGGGGTATTCGAACTTTCGGCTTAGTGCAATGCCAGTTGAGAAACGGGCTAAATACTGAGAAGGCCAGGAAACTCGTGTTCTTATATCAATTTTTGCACTGAATACTTGGTTTTGCTAATGAAGTTTTGCAATAAAGTTGGAATATCTATTCAGATCTGGTCACTGTGGTATCTACACCCCCCTCATCAGTCATCACACAAGTCTTGTTCATATGCACGTAATCCAAGTGTTTGAGCAGCCACACATTTAGAACATGTATTATTGTACGGGCCCCATAATGTATAATACATAGCCAGGTAACCTAGCTAGGTGTGCCCAATGCAGGGGGCAGTGTCAAGCTGTTGGGGCGGATCATGGGAGTTGTCCTGAAGTACGTTCCGAAACAATACCTGACCATTGATTTCCGGCTGATGACCTGCGTATATAGCAGTGGATGCTACCACTGTACGCATTATCTTATCTTATACAGCAATGTTCTTAGGCTTTTAGCTCAACTACATGAGGTCGTGCTTTCCTCGCCGGGAGGCCAGGGCTTTCTGTTACATAAACGTCGCGCACCTGATGAGAGTTGTGTGCTCTATGATGGAGAGCTCTATACGCAGGCAAAAATCGATCGGATCGCTCAGCTGTCCAATCAGAAAATGCCAGATTGCCGTCCAACGTTTATGATTTGAGGTCCGAATGTCCAATAGGTGTAGTCAATCCAATTCATTCAATCTGTGAAGAAACAACGCCGATCGGGGTTGACTTGTCTTGACTTTAGTTAGTGACAGTGAGGGACTGAGTAAGTCTAACGTTGTTGATATGTTATTGACTTTCATTCCTGCGATTTGCAACACTCACACTCGCTGTCTGTCACTGCCAGTGACTCAGTCCCACACTCACAGTCAGTGAACTGTGAAGAGTGAGACTGAGAGTGAGTGACTGTGAGTGTGAGTCGCATTTTATATGATATATTAAATAATATAATAATAATTATTATAATATTATATAGTATATAGCTGGGAAACTCGGAAGAGAAAGTCAGAAATTCATCTGAATTTTGAATTCAATTGACTTAGTAACTAGTAAGTTACTCACGGAGGTCAGTGACTGACTGAGTGAGGAGCCTAGCTAGTCTCAGTCTTTACTCTTTAGACTTTAGTTTAGTCAATTTAGTGTATACTTACTACTTCTTACTCTTAGGACTAGTTAGGTAGACTCGGGCTGTAGACGTAGAGACTCCTATTTATTTCATTATTACAATATTTATTATTCATTATTATTATTTATTATTCATAATCATACAATGATACATGTCATATAACATAGTGACTAGTTACTAGTTACTTAGTTAGTAACTAGTGAGTTACTAGTCATGTTGATGTCCACTTACTTAGTAGCTCACTGTGCCTAAGTAACTTACTACTTAGCAAGTTAAGCCTTGCAGTTGCACTAACTATACACTAGTTGCACTAGCAGTCATTGACTGAGTGAGTCAGTCAGTGACTTGAGAGTGACACTGGCAGTGAAAGTGGCAGTGACTCACCGACTGACTGGCTGACTCATTCACTCAGTTGTTGGCGGACTCGCTATAAATATGAAGCAGGGTTCAATGACCGCATCACTGATCACTCATTAATCAGCAACTGCTTAAATTTAAATCAGTAAGTGGATGAGTGATTCGGTCAATTAGTGGGTTACTTACGTGTGCCTTCGTAAGCAGCTATCCCGAATCAAGATTGGATATTGAAAACCAACAAACGAGTGAAGTGAAAAAGAAGTTCAATTTTGAGTCCCGGCGGGCCAGCTACAACTCGGGGCAAGCGACTCACTCACTGGGCTGGGTCAATCATTAGTCAGCGAGCCAACTTCCTCAGGCCTCTCACCACAATAAAGCGACCTTGCCTAATCGAATTTAGAATTAGGAGAGTATACCAAGGTGTGTTATTAATAACAAGTTGATATTCTTGCAGTTGGTCTGTGCCATGCAGTCACCCTCTGCATTGGTGATTCTGTTGGCTCTCACTTCTGTTGCTTCCGGTTCAGACTTTGATTCAGGATGCCAAATCTGTAAAGACATTGCGACTCAATTTACAGTGGTAAGTTTTTCCCTGTACTCAGATAGCAATGCCTATTGTTTCGAATATTTTGTATGATATCACTTTTCTCATAGTTTGCTGTTGTACTGCCTATAAAGGCATTGTGAATGATGCTTTCTTACTGTTACAGGGTTTGGATAAAACCATGAATTCTAATTTTGGAGGTGGGAATACCAAATGGGAAGAAAAAAGCTTAGGAAAATGGAAGACTAGGTAAATGGCAAGAAATCTATTTGCATTGAATTATAACATAGTATTTACACTGCTGGGAGGAGCAATACTCAATTCTCAATTTTTTTGCAGACGCGATTTCAGTGCAGAACTGCTCCTAGTAGGAGGTGCCCAGTCAAGGGAAAAGATAGATACTCCCGGTACACAAACTGTACCTGAAAACCTGAAAACCTGAAAAAATCAATTCAGTGCAGAGACCCTGCAAGCTGGAACTGTTCTCTTGCTTAGCTTTTACTCAACATAAAGGGACAGAGCAATAGTATGAAGGGTGATCAAATGTATAATATGGGCTGGCACCCGTCAAACAATATCTAAACATCAATGCTGCACTAAATGTTTTTTTGTCTTCTGAAACATTGTGTGGTAAAAGTGTTCTAGTCAGGAGAGACACCCTCAGCGATGGATATAACTGCGTTAGGCCACAGAGTAGTCTGAAAGCAGACGTACAATCATCCTAGTTGTGAAATGAGTACAGGAAAATTTAATTTAACAAACCCCTTATTTCGCATTCCCAAGGCTTGTTGCAGAGATGATGTTCCTTTCCTGATTGGTCTGCCATCATCCCTATGTTTGTTCTATTTTTGCAGTGAAACTAGACTCGTCGAAATTATAGAGCATCATCTCTGTCAGGGAGAAGATAAAAAGGTAGACCCCTTCTAAACTAGAATAGATGGTAATGCCACGGAAGACAATCCATTGGCATCCCAATCATGACTACAGAAGTGCTGGAATTTTATTCAGCTTCAGTTCTTGCCATTTATGACACTAATCGGAGTGGGAAGCCATTTGCTCGGTCACAGAGAGTCGGCAGCAACCTTTACCTCATGGTGGTTGTGATTTGTCTCTATGTATAAGCAGCTGATAACAGCCTATGATTTCGTTGTAGCGCTGCCATATGTTCTTTGAGAATAATGAAGAATCTCTGGAGCGTTGGTATTTTGATATATATAAAGATGCAGACTCGGCCGATGGTCTGCATGATTACTGGTGTGTCCAGGAAACGAAAGGTGAGGCCCCTGGTGCAGCGACAGGGTTCGGGAGCTGAGGCTCAAATTCCCATGCGGTATTCCCGAACAAGGTTGAGATAACTAAGTGGCTAGAGCGCCTGGCCTGAGATTCTTACATCGTGAATTGGAGCCCTGGTCATACCAGACTATCACTATGAATATGAGACTATCACTATGAATATGAGATTATTACTATGAATATGAGACTATCACTATGAATATGAGACTATCACTATGAATATGAGACTATTACTATGAATATGAGACTATTACTATGAATATTAGACTATCACTATGAATATGAGACTATTACTATGAATATGAGACTATCACTATGAATATGAGATTTTCGCTTTTCCCAACTCTCACCGTCCAGAACAAGCCTCAGGTCTAGGAGGTCCACTAAATACATGTAATGTGGCCAAATGCTTGTGTAGAACAATAAAAATGACTTGTCAATAATGTGTCTTGAGTTGCCTGCATAGTGACCAATTGGGTTAACTGACACTAACGATTTGTTATATAGTTTGCTGCCCTGCTGGTAAATATGGCAAGTCTTGTGATAATTGCCCACTGGTCAGAGGAAAAGTATGCGGGGGTCACGGAAAGTGCGAGGTGAGTTGGTATCACTGCATGAACAAGGGCGACAGCACTATTGTGAAGTGACTCTGTCTGGGTTAATCTCCACCAGATCAAAGCTTTGCGTGAAGAATTGCAGTTTCCAAATAGAAATTCACGACCTTTGATAATAATTTAGGTCAATTTAAATAAGCTTTTAGCCCTTCTCTCTGCAAAAAAAACCGTCACAATCGAAAAAGGCTTCCTGACCTCATTTCCAATACCGCATGCGACATTGGACACCTTATGCAGGAGAGAACGACTACGGTTATGACGTTTGGGTTACCGTAAGAGTTAGAGGCCGTGGGAGTCGGGAGTTGTTTGACCCCGCTTGAAACATGCACTAATTGACAGTTGATTCAGAGATATTCTTGCGCGATAAACCAGTTAGTAGGAGAGATGAGATGATAAACATCATATGCGATCCACTGAAACTGTGGAAATATGCAACAGATTAGAAGTCGTAACAGCTAAAGAGAAATGATCACCTTTCTCTAAGATTTTGATGACTTACTACAAAGCAGACAACTAATTGGGTCATGTGACACTAGAGCCCTTGTAATGGTAGTCGTTATGGAGTCGTTCTCATATGCGCAATGTCTATTGGTACTACTACACTAGACGATTTTTCCGTACGAGAATCATCGACGGCTTCACTGCCGAGTTGTTGCGGAGCTATCTGGTCGATGGTAAGGCAAAGTTTTTTCTTGGCTTATCAGAATCAGTATGTCTCAAAACCTACCTGAGTCCAATAAAAGTTCATGCTGAGCAAGCGATGTAGTAAAGAAATACGGTTAAATGTCGGAATTCTCAAATGAAATTTCATTCAGTCGAAATTTTCCCACAGGGCGTAAATTGCCACCAAAGACATCACAGCGGATCCACGTTATATGCGCGCCTTCGCGATGGGTAACCAAAGTCCAACTTCTAAAACGTTGTCACACTTCTGACTACTGAGATCGAAGTATGAGCACGAAATGGACCCAAAAACGAAAACCAATACATGCCCATGAATTCACTGAGTTTAGCTTAGTTCTAATTCTAGTCTACCTCGCAATCAAAGTGAGTGACATTGACTCGGTTACTAAGAGCCAAACAACTGCTCTTATTGTGTGGACAAGCCAGCGGTATGTTTGCAACCTAGTCCTATTCCATGTGGCTGTCTGACGCTGTAATCTGTGCGGTTTCTACCAGTTGAAGCCATGGCATCAACTCTACCATTTTAGCACGATAGTTGTAGCCGGTCACGTGCATTCCAGGGGATTCGCGGGCAATATCGGCCAAACGTGGCTGTCTTTTCGCTCGTGTTGTCCGAGCTGGAGCAGGTGCCGCCAGTCTAGACGTATTCTTAGCGCTTCTGTACAACCTCAGGAATGTGTCAGTAGTGATGAGATGTCCCAAATATTGGGACACTCTCTGTAAAGCCGGGTAGAATGACCAATTTTGAGTGCCTGGCCATTGACTAGTCATCAAGCTTGCGATATTATACGTCATATAAATGGGCGATTAGGCTCCGCCTTTTTAAAAAAGAGGGTGACAATTTTGCCATCTTTAGCACAGATTTAAGGGCACTTCTACTGTGTCTATTGCACTGTAATTTGACTTAGGTAGGTTTTGAGCCAATAACAGCTGAGCTATGATTTCGGCTGAACTAAAAAATAGGATCAACACTGGGCAAAACAAAATCAGTATTATTCGCTGTAAACTGGTAGTTTCTTTCAGTTAAAATGGTTTATTCTAGCCCAGAACCCCGATTTGTATGTGTTTAAGCCATTCTTAAAAGAAAAGAAGATAACTCCGCAATGACTCAGCCGCAAAGTCGTCGATGATTCTGGTACGAAAAAAATCGTCTAGTGTGGCAGTACCATATTATGATGCTACTTAACAACCAAAACGTATTCCCAGGGAGATGGCACACGTGATGGAACAGGGGCATGTAAATGTGACCCGTCGTATCAAGGCGAACTGTGTGAAGACTGCAAGGATAGACACTACATGGATGGAGACAAAAGCAATCCTATCTGCATCGGTAATACACTGATCGCTCATGTCATGCTATAGTGGCGTGCTAAAATGGCGTGCTAAAGAACTAGATAAGTAAATAGTTTCTCACTTTGCTGGTGAAATTCATGAAGGAATAAGTAAAGACTTAATACTTTGTAATAAAATCGTTCACTACTAAATGAGACCCTCAGCCATGATTAAAATAACGTGTCGTCACGGATAGCTATCTTTTCCGTAGTGTAAATGTAGAATTAGGCATAGACCTCCACTTTGTGCTTTGGCTTTCGAGTTGGGCAGGTTATAGCAAATAGTTTTTTGACATAAAGATCGTTGGGATAACGCCTCATGTCACTGGATCCCTGAGTGTTGGGTGCGCAGTATTGAGTTTTTATTGAGTTATATTAAGTTGGTGTTTGTAGCGTGTGATCTATCATGCGAGGATGAATGTAGCAGCGCTGGTCCTCTGGGCTGTGATGGAGACTGTGCGGACGGCTACTCCTGGGATAGCAGCACCGGGTGCCAGGGTAAATACAGAGTTATTGTTCTATTGAATGATTGCTTCTATACACAGTAATGTGTGTATGTATGTATGCACGTAGACAATTTCGATATTTTATGCCGGGATGTCACAGCACCAATGGAGTTTTTTGTTAATCGAGAGTTGTCAGGTCTTGCTTGTTGTGCTCGTTTACGGATTTCGGGTGCCTTTTCTGCATTTGTAGCAAACAAGAACTGTTGAAAAAGATACACGAGCTTACCTTTCGCCCATGCATGGGGTAAAGTTGAGTCTCAGTTCAAGGCCATTATATAACATAAACAATATATGTTTTCTGCCTTGAAATGTATGCGTATGTTGAATTGTGAGCTCAAGGAAGAGGTATGGTGAAGTATTGGTGATTATGATTGTGCTCCATGTCACAGCTCTGTGAGATTTGTCTATATTGGAACCTATGTGGTTTCTTTCTTTTTCCAGATGTAAATGAATGCGCAGAGAAAGACAAATGCCACGAAGGGAAATTCTGTTCTAACACTAAAGGGTCATATGACTGTCAATGTAAGTTCTGATACATGCATGAATGAATGGGTGAACCATGGAGTTATCCTCTGACTATATGGTAGAATAACTCTACGAGAGAAAACACACAACGATACATCTATGTGTGACTTATTCAGATATAACACACAGCATGCATCCCATGGATTACATGTCTCTAAATGAACCATAAACTAAAATAGAAATCTACGATGGGGTGAACCATCTATAGGCTTAACCTTTATGATTCTGTGTCTCTTTGTGTCTTGCATATGATCTGCAGCTCTTTTCACCGAACGGTGTATGGCTGATGCAGTGAAATAAAGGAATTCCTTGTGTCACTGCTCAGTGTGGAGGATGACAGTTATTGCCACAGTGGGAGAAAGAGTCCTTGAAATGTCAAGTAAATTGCTATCACAGCACTGCTCACTACCTCTTGTAGCCTGTCATCATTTGTGTAAGTCATGCAGCGGAGGCGCTGATCTCATGGATTGTCTGGACTGTATTGACGGATATAAGCTGACTACTCTAGAAAATCAGATGCTCGACTGTCAAGGTAAGGTCTAGCGCGTGTGCACTTAAGAATCTATATACAATTCATTGGTATTTACTACGTGATTTTACGAGATTGTGGGATACACTGTTTTGCAGAGACAGACCATATGTGCAGTTTACCTGAACTTCTCCATGTAATGATAATGAAATAATATTGGTTGTCGGATGATTAGTTATAAGCTATGGCCGGTCAACCATGACTGAAATGGATACTGCTTCTTTCTGTTGGTTGATTACCTCTGGTGTTTGTACAGATATCGACGAATGTCAAGAGGAGGATGTTTGCACCTCAGTGCAGGGCAGTGTCTGCAGTAACACAATAGGTTCATATTCCTGCCAGTGTCCAGAAGGCCAGATGGAGGAGAATGCTGTATGCATAGATAAGCCACCGGGTCAGTAAAACTTAATTTAACTGTAATCTGAAATTCCTAAGAGCATTCGGTCCAAACTCGAATCTCAACATCTCTGCTGTCATATTCTATGTATGTTAAACACTGTCTACTGCTCCATGTATGAGCAAAGTCGGTCTTATATGCTGAGTGAGTGTGGTAGAAAACCAGACGTATCTGATTGAATTACCAGGGCATTATTATTATATGTCAATAAACTGACTTGGGGAGGGAGGAAGGGGTATCTTCAGGAAATATAAATCATTCTCATTTCACACGCAATTAAATGCACCCACCCTATGCCATCACGCTCCTTCCAAGACCGTACTGATTGAGTTGGTGGGCTATAGCTCAGTGGTAGAGCGATCGGTTGCAGTCCGATAGGCCCTGGGTTCAACTCCCAGTGACAACTGGAATCTTTGCTCGTTTTTTTGAGTGGAATAGTTACAAAGCAAATGGGCCTAGTGTCAGTAAGAAGCAAATACCGCTGCATTACATAGCTTTATCTCCGCGTGGGATGACTAAGAGTACTGTCCTGACTGTTCTAGTTATCATTTCTGATATTCCTGGTTTGTCACACACTGCCTTGATGTATACATTCAAGCAGTTTGGTACACTCAATTCACTGCGATGTATGAGTGATGACGCAGAATGTAGAATTAAAGTAAATTTTGTAGAGCCCGTAACCACTCCAGCTACTCCAACTAGCACCGAACCCTCGTTAGAGATGCCAAAACCACCTACTGAAGGTAAAGGGTCTAAGAAAACCTCCGCGTCCAAAAAGAAAAAAAAGCAGAAAGAAAAACCTGAACCTCAGAGTCAAAAGATGGAAATAGACCTTGATCCAGAGAACAAGAATAAAAAGAGAGTATATAGAGCCCTGGATACAATGGTGCTCTGCTCCGCCACCGGCCTCTTTCTGGTGCTCATATTAGTGCTCAACAATGAGTTTTTCAAATCGAGTGCGCTTACAATCGTCTATGCAGTTTTTGTTTACATCTGGTCCGGCCAATGGTGATGATCTTACTAGTCACAGTGTATATTTAGGTATGCATTTGTATAGCCGTGTTGTCCCTCCTAGTGATGTTATGTTTATGATTTTCAGGTGAACACGACGAGCTGTAAGAACCCTGTGAGTGCTCACTCTATCATTTCTTTGTCAGGTACTAGGATTCTTTGTTCTGGTTGGATGGTTTATTATGAGTTTTTTTCCAATGCACCAATCCAGTTCTATTTCCAAACAGATCTCGGCTTCACTGTTCCGCTCCGCATTGTGGATATTCATTTGTTGATGTTGATGTTGCCATCATGATCAAATATACCAGCAAGAGTACAGACTGGATTCAACCAATGGACTAACATTCTGCATTAGGTAGTGAGGTTTTCATGGTTATTTATTCTTGCATATCTTTTATTAGAAAATAATCAGCACCAAGCCATACCGGAAGAGCAATAACTAATAAAAGGAGGCAAATCCTGGCACTTTCCAATAATTTTGAAAATCATACAAAACAATAGTCTATAGTCAGCTGCCCAGAGAGATTAAATGGACATACCCAACCTAAAAAAATAATCTGGAAGGAACCAAATGACCCAAAATGTTGCGCCAATTAGCACACTCTATGCTTCTCCATGTGCTGATGTATGTCAGTTGTACTGGTCAATGTATTCTGATGACAATACTGCCTAGAACCGAACGTAGCCATGTGCAGTGAGCAGATTATAGCGTCTCTGCATGATTTATCGCAGGGCGTCGGCTGATCGGCCATCTTAAAGTAGTATCTGTAACATAGAGGTTACAGTATGAGTTGATGGGCAGGCAAGATACGCAGGTGTTCGATGGGTAGACCTGAACACTTAACCCCGCCAAGCAGAACAGATCAGAAGAATTTTTGCTCTATATGTATGTTTCTAGTAAAAAATGGTCAATGCATTATAGGGATATAGATAGGCCAATGATTATTGATATAACAGATATATTCTTACTTGTAAAACTTTGCGAAGAGCTTATCATTGGTAGCAAACTCCCGACTGACTTTATGCCAAGATTGAGGCAGCAAATCGGTCATATTGTAGGCGAATTTAGCACTATATTCAGTGCTCCAAATAGTCTTGTTATACGTGTTAGCATGCGTCAGGTTCATGATTCTAGTCTCATGATCCATCACAATCTACAATGGAATGGAGTTCTGGGCACCTTGGAATTTATATGGCCACCTGATAAGAAGACTCGCCGAGGGTGTACATTTACGTACATGTCTATTGTCAGCCATGATAGCTCAGTGGGAGAAAGAATGAATCTCGCTGTCTGTCCTCCCTGTGGCCCGGGTTCGATTCCCGGCCATGGCGCAGTATTTTGAGGGATTTTTCCTCGACTGGGCACACTCTGCTAACCCGTTCAGTGCCAGCGTGACAGAAAATGGCTCAATCTCCCCTCAGGCGCCACAGAATCTGTGGACATTGAGGAGGACGGTCGAAGTCCAACCATGGACAGACAATGGCTGATTTAAGGTAAGAAAGTTATATTATACAATGGGACACAGCAGTGAAATGATATTCACTGTCAATCAACACTCACCCATGATGAATTAGTGTAGATACCATCTGCGGTATAAATACGATATCCGGGATTCAAGTTGCTGTAGGTTGTAACACTGGGCGCTATGTAGGCTACGGACACCGGCTCGTGTGTCATGGGATCGTAGAAGATCTCATAATGATCCTTGTGCGTATGCCCGTAGAACTGGGCTGCGATAGTATTGGAATATCTACAAGTATCAACACAGGGGCTACATCAATTTGTCTGAAAGTGTCATTCTTGGGAGGCACACCACAAAACAAAAGTTCACCCGGACAATGATTTCATAGGCATTGTTGCCGTTACATGCAGCCAGAAGTCAGAAAAGAGCTAATTACAAACCATTCACATTATTTTGATGAAATCTTGCTGGTACTTTGTATGACATTAGGATTAACCCTTGTATCCCCAGGGACCAAGTCAAAGGTCAGTAAGTACAGAGGTCGGTAGGACAGTACTGAACTCACCTAACCACAATGTTATGGAAGTTCTCACTCCATACCCTATAGCAGTCTGATTCTCCTGGTGGTATGTGACCAATTACGTGAACCTACAAACACAATAAAACATACTAACACATAGATAACAGTAACAACAGCAACAAAATAATTATAAACCAGGGATTTAAAGGAAAATTGGCAAGTTTTCGAAAAAAGCTCATGAATCATGACTGGGACCCTCTGCACACTTGTCTCAGTTTTCTGTAAGATGGGATATCACCAGTATCAGAGCTAGCCGGTGAACTAACGCTTACCTTCTCCTTCATGTTTTCAGAGTTTTGCAGTATATCCACGAGCCATTTGAGCTCCTGGGCTGGATCGGTAGTATTCAATAGTAGCCACCAGTTGAGCCGATTACAATAGTTGGTGTTGATTGAGATAACGCGAAAACCTGGACGGACCAATGCCGTGTAAAACGCTCCACTACAATACAACACATTTTTGTGTATTACTCAAACTTTTTTCTGATTGGACAGTTCCAGACCCTTTGATCTAACCTTGTGTAGCTAAGGTAGGCGATATCCAAGGGGGAAACATGCAGGGTTTCTACTTACTAGACTATGGTTTGCTGAGCATCTTGAGGTAGCCATGGTGACCAGGTTTTAGCGAGAACTTTATATAACCAAGATTCGGAGTCATTTCCCTTCACAAAGGGAGGAGGAAAACTGCAGAAAAAACAAACGTTTTATAATATTTACCCCCAACATGAGCATACCCAAAAGCTCATAATAATGAGCTTCATTACATTCATATTACTTTAGGAATTTTAACGATATGTAGGTCGAACCTGTTAACTGGTGCGCTCTCATGATTTCCCAGCGCTGAGTAAATCGGTTTGCCAGGGAAGTATGTTTGCAGCTTATCAGTGAGGTGCTGAAGCAGGCTAGTCTGACTCTCTCGACTCTGATCCCATATGTTATGGGGAGGCAAATCTCCCGTCCAGTATATCACATCAAACTATAACCAGTAATGTCAAAAGTGATGGGCAGGTTGAACATACATGTATTCCGGCCATCGACAAGAGCAATTGTGTGTTGAAATTAAAGACTTGAGAAAGTTCTTATTGCAGCAGTTACAGTTAGTAGTTACAGGCCCAGTGATTATTTGCTACTGACCTTCTCGCGTTTGGCGATGTTTGAAAACATGCTGTCTAGCGTGTACTCTGGTATATCACAGTTTCTGTAGTCTCCCCAGTGGCCGGCCCCGTCGGTTGGGCGAGATGGATTGCCCTGGCGACAGCACAGTGGCTCACCACAATCTGCTGTAGATCCGGGTCTATAGTACCGGTCCAAATGTATATCCGATAGATGAAGAATTCTCATCTTAGGCGCATTCGGCTACAATTATGCGTCACAATAACACTAAGCTGTTTTGACCCACGAGGGTGCTCATTTCAGACGAGTGAAGAGCCATCGAATGATCTGCTAACCTAGCTATCATCAGTCTGCCATCATGCTAAATATTACCTTCGGTCTTCGAGGTGGTGTGTTCTCTGGTTTAGGAACATCGGGAAATGGAACACGCCATTCCACCTCATGATCTGTCGAGGCGCTGGCGCAAACATCACCAAACAGTAGTGCGCAAGTATCCTTGGCAGGCAGCTTGGTGCTTTTCAGAACCGCAACAACCTCATCCTGCGTAAAAAGGTATTCATGAGCATCCCAACGATACCAGCTACCCAGTCTGAGTGTTATTGTAAACAGCTTCTAATTTACACAATACAACTATTCAGACTACAGCACCGTCACTGCTTAATGATGATGCCTATCCAGCCAGGCTGTAAAAGATTTCAATGGATATATGTTTAATTTTTGCTTGCTATCTGGTCAAAGTGGGCGCTGTCCGAAGTTGAAATGCTTGGCTATAAACCATCTCAACAGCATAAAAGATACAAGCTACTAGAAGCAATATTCTCACCTTAAATTCATTGACAGCTCCTTGACACACCGGTCTATCTTCCAGGTGGAAAGTATCACATAATCCTAGAGCAGCTTTAGCGATAGTTTTCTCTGAAAGCCCCCAGTGTGAAAGCGTCTCGACAAGTTTGACACCCATAACACAGACAGTGCAGTTGAATCCATCGTAGAAGTGGCCAGAATTCAGAGATTTCAATCCGGGCCTATGGGTGGTTGGTGCGGCCAATAGTAGAGTTGTGCTCAGCAGCAGGCAAGAGATGATCTGTAGGTGGCGTGCCATGATATATTGTTCTAAAACTAGAATGAACTTATGACTTATGAGAGTCAACAGAATGCTAAATGTTAGACGATTTAGGTCATCAACTAAAGGCTAGTATTCACTAAGTTCTCTTCCTGTTAGTCAGTGTTACACAAGTTTACTGATCCATTTACTCCGAGATCCAGATCGGAGTCACTCAGTCGAATTGGGTGTGGGGTGGGGGAACTAAGGTCAATGACTTGAGTCACCCAGATATTGAAACTGATTGATACACATACCAACCAGTCACTGAAGTCATGACCATCATTCCCCAAGTTACACTCTGAGTGAGTGTGACTGTGAAGTACTCACTCATGTCAGTGTAACTGTAGCTGAGTGATTGAGTCACTCTGACTCTCACCGAACTGAGTTACTGTTAGGGAGTGGACTAACTGAGTGACTCACTTAGTCACTAGGAGTAGGTCATAAACTACAGTAGTAAGTAAGTAACCATTTAAGTAAGTAACTTACTAGTTACTAAGTTTAGTTAGTTACTAGTAGTAGTCAGTAACTTAGTCACTAGTCAGTGAGTGCTGGCAAGACTAAGACTAACTTAAGAGTAAGACAGTACTGAGTAAGTGAGTAAGTAACAAGTTGACAAGTTGTAGTAAGTTAACTCACCAACTGACTATAATAGACTATAGCTCTCAGTCCCACTCTGAGGCCAACATAAATTACAGCAATAAATAAATAATCTTGTGACTGGTCTGATGTGATGATTGATGTGATGATCATCATCATACTCAATTCTCAATTCAAGTCATTAGATTAGGATTAGTCAAGTCTCATGAGATGAGTCAAGACTCAAGTCATAAACTAGTAAGAGGCTAAACTAGGCGAAACTTCCTACTTACCTTCTACACCAAATCCATGGCTACGTGTTTATGTTACAAGAAATCGAATGGGGTGCTTGTTTGGCGAGAATTGGGCTAGATATGTCACACAATTAGTGCGACTAAAGGTCTACAGTTGATTTCAGATGCCAAGTTGGACCGGCTCCAATTCAAAGCGAAACTATCGCCGTCGTTCGTGATAAACACCGAGAAAACCGTTAAATCGAAAGCTATCTTCAGATCAGGCCATAACGGGTTGCTACAAGATTATAACTATTGTTGACCTTAAAGTGGTACCATTCTGGTTTTGAAAATGTTGCATTTAAGTTAGCTGAATATACGACATAAATTTTTAGTACAAGTTCAATTTAAGCATTAAAACCAAAAAGTACAAAATATGAAGTAGTAGAAGTAGAACGCACATCTCCAAAGATATAATCTTTGATGTCTCTGCGCGTTACTGTCGCTATGGTACCCAGTACTCTGCTTTTTGGCGTTTGTTGGTAAATCTAAAGGACTAGATATTTCCAGTGATCTACTAAAGATAGGGGCTCCTATTATTTGCCTACCAATCACAAAGAATTTCAATTGTTCATTGTCATCTGGGGTTTTCCCATCTGAATTCAAAATAGCTACGGTTTCAGCTCTTCATAAAACCGGGAACAAATCTGTCCCCTCCAACTACAGACCTATCTCCACTCTTCCTGTCCTTTCTAAGATCCGTGAGCGAGCTGTGCATTAACAGCTATACAGCTATTTAGACAGGAATAAGAAACTTGATAAATTCCAATCTGAGTTTAGAGTAAGTCATTCAATTGAAACTGCGCTTCTACATTTTACCAATCAAATCTATAGAGCCATGGGTCGCAAGAATGTTACTCTAGCTGTGTTTATAGACTTTCAAAAAGCCTTTGATACTATTTATCATACTGCCCTGATTCACACACTTAACAAATTTGGCATTAATGGAACAACACAGTGCTGGATTTCACTATCCAAGTAACAGAAACCAAAAAGTTCAGGTAAATAGTCAAATCTCTCCTGCTAAAATCGATATTGGGGTTCCCCAATATAGCATACTAGGCCCACTACTCTTTTTGCTGTACATTAATGACCTAGGTTCCATACTGTCAAACTCGGAACATGACCTAGTTAATCTAAACTGGTTTAGGAAGGCAGTATAGCCACACTGGTTTAGGAAGGCAGTCTAGCCACACTGGTTTAGGAAGGCAGTATAGCCACACTGGTTTAGGAAGGCAGTATAGCCAGACTGGTTTAGGAAGGCAGTATAGCCAGACTGGTTTAGGAGGGCATGCGTATCACCAGACTGGTTTAGGAAGGCAGTATAGCCACACTGGTTTAGGAAGGCAGTATCGCCAGACTGGTTTAGGATGGCAGTATCACCAGACTGGTCTAGGAAGGCAGTATAGCCAGACTGATTTAGGAAGGCAGTATCGCCAGACTGGTTTAGGATGGCAGTATAGCCATACTGGTTTAGGAAGGCAGTATAGCCAGACTGGTTTAGGAAGGCAGTATCGCCAGACTGGTTTAGGAAGGCAGTATAGCCATACTGGTTTAGGAAGGCAGTATAGCCAGACTGGTTTAGGAAGGCAGTATCGCCAGACTGGTTTAGGATGGCAG
>Ga0224501_10000439_pt1 | contig 33225 bp, 29 predicted proteins | sample SF_Oct11_sed_USG_4_FD_169105 | JGI IMG/M metagenome (GOLD analysis project Ga0224501, IMG submission 169105) | Sediment microbial communities from San Francisco Bay, California, United States - SF_Oct11_sed_USGS_8_1 | ecosystem: Environmental > Aquatic > Marine > Sediment | place: USA... | reverse complement strand
GGGATTCAACCCTGTAGACTTTGTAGGAATTTCCTGTAAAGGGGTCTATCTGTTCAGGGATAGCTGCTTCTAACGCATCCACTTGTTCTTGAAGATACTCTTCGTCAATTTCTGAGGCAAAATGATTAGTTTTAAGAGCTAAGAGATAAGCGGTAACACGATTCTTTTCCCGCATTGGATCCTGTAAACTTACCCAATCCTGGAGATGCTCCAGAGCAAACAGTGCTCCACTATATTGGGGCCCAATCCCAGGACGTTTCGAATCAAAAACACCGACAATATTGAGTTCAACACTCTCAATGGCGTAGGTTGGTGTTACGATGGGTAACCCAGTAGTGGAGTTGACCGACACAGTTAGAGTAACATTTGTAACCTCCGTATCCAACGAAACTGGAAAGATTGTACTCTGATCTAATCCCAAACTTTCTGCTTGACGACTTGACAACAAAATGCTTGAATTGTCGGTCAAAACAGTGCTGATGTCAATTTTTTCTCCTGATTTCCAATCATAAAAAGAGCCAAATGCCTCTGGGAAATTACTGGGAATTCCAGCTATCTTAACAGAGGGATCAAACTGAGAACCTACCATTATCGGCAACTGTGTAGATAATTCTGGCATGATTCCAATCGCTTCGGGAACCAAAGCTTTGATCTTTTCTTGATCAGCCGCCTTTAGATAACCACCAGCGGCAACATTCAATACGCGAATGTCAACTTCGCCCTCACTTTGAAGCAGGCTTGTGAGAAATGCATTTCCTAAGGTATCTGTGGTGATTTGAATACCTACCAACAAAGATACTCCAAGGGTTACTGCGAGGATAGCGCTCAGATTCTTTGTCTTTCTTCTCATCAAAGATCTTTTGGCTATCATAAAACTGGCTTTCAATCCCACAGGAAACACCAAATTTGATCAATTTCTGTTTTGCGGTCATGTATTTAAGGTTGTGTTGCTGTTATATCACAGTCACATAGGCTCAAATTGCTTAGAGAATCTGGGCGGGTTCATTTCTCTTTGATTCTTTGCGCAATTTTCTCAAGCTTTTTAGAACAATCATTCAAAATTTCGGCTATTTCTTCTGCATCTTGCTTTGTCAAGTTGTCTTTCATGGCAGCTCGGAGGTCTATAAATGTCTTCACAACTCTTTTCGCAGATCCTCTGACACCACGCAAGTTTTCATGGTTGATGCCAAACTGAAATCCTCCAACGAGCATTGGTGCAAGAAATTCCAGCTTTTTCAAGAACTTTTGTCCAAACTTTACCTGTTCTTCAAAGAAAGTTTTTCCTTCATCTGTAAGCACATACTGTTTCATTCCACTTTCCCCGGTGGGTGACTCGTTGGTGTAGCCCTTATCTTGAAGCCAAGCCAGAAGTGGATAGATTGATCCTGAACTTGGTTTCCACCGTCCACCTGTTTCCCGTTCAATTTCCTCTACAATCTCTGCACCTGACATAGGCTTCTCCGTCAGCAATCTCAAGACTAAGAATCGGAGAAGGCCTCTGGGGACACCTGCGGTTCGCCTCATCCATTGATCAACCATTATATCACCAACGATATCAGCAAAGACATCACCGGTGACATATAAATATTACGAATTCAACGTTCTTTTTTAAAAGTGCTAATCTTTTTTGCGTGCAAGATAATGTTCAAATTTTACATGTAAAATGGGAAGGTAAAAAACACACTCACTACCATATGCATGCATTACGTTCTACCAATTACCGAAAAGCCCGATAAGGCACGCGCGAATTTGTTCACTCCTCTGTTCTTACAAGTGCACCATTTGTTCATGCAGGTTAATCAACGTTGAAAACCTGTTGCAAGTTGATCTATCCCCTATGTTCACGCTTGTTCCTGAAAAGAAGCTCAATTTGCAGTTCTCATGTTCCTAAACGGGAACCTCTCAAAACACTGGGTTGAGATAAATTTTACTGTTTCTGATTGAAAATTCACTGTTTCTGAAAAAGCGCGCGCGCCGTTGAGTGCAAACATTGATTGTAACAATTACTTGCAACGATTACTTCCAACAATTACTTCCAATGTGCACATTCTTTTCCGGTCTTTACCTATGATCTCACTCCTTTCGTCTGATATTTCTCATACGCGCGCTATTGCATGCGTGCGTTTTCTGCGTACGCGAGAAATGCAAATATACTGGTTGGAAATGATAATTATGTTTGTATCATCAGGGTAGGACACGACGAATGTTTAAGAATTATTCACGTCGATTTTGGGACGTGCTCTATTTGGGCGCATTCAGTACAGGTCTTGGTGTACTCGTTTTACTCCTGAAACAGGTGCACCTTCTCGCTTATTCCGACCTTCCGATATTGACTTTCACTTTTGCTCTTCTAGTCTATTGCTGGTATTCCGACACTATGAGACCAGGTCTGAAGGTTTTATATAAAATCGGGGCTATCTCTGTGATACAGATATCTTTTTTCTTAGTGGAAATCATCTGCTTCGTCGGATTGTTTTCCGCGCGCGCTAAAAGATGATTATGAAAAGAAGAAGAGGATTGGAAAGAAAGAGAGAGAGCGTAGATTCTGGGATCAATCATGTCGGTCGAAGGGTCTGAGAAGCAGGAGAGACTGTTATTTGCTTCAATCATCTTCCCAAGCAAGTCGTCAGAAACAAACGCACTGCTTCTGGCAGAAAGCATCCGCACCTTTGCAGGTTCCCTTTCTCAAGCCCCCATATTATTCTTCGTACCAGAAAACGAAACGCAACTCTCTTCAGCCGTCAGAGACAAGCTGCTCGCCCTGAACGTAACCCTGATCCCATTCGAGATCGATCCTGAAGTCGCACACTTCCCCTTCACGAGCATGGCGGTTGCTGCTGCCTTGGCCGAGTCAAAGACATGGGGCCAGGCCGACCTCCTCGCATGGCTGAGCGCCAACACCGTAGTCCTACAAGAGCCGAGGGATTTCATCCTACGGCATGACAAGAGCCTGGGCTATATGCCCGTTCACCACGCCCTCATAGGCTCCCGCTACGACGAGCCCCTCGATGCCTTCTGGATCCTAGTCTACCGATACTGCAACGTTCCCGAAGACCGCGTCTTCCCCATGACGACCCACGTGGACGGCGTAAAGCTCCGCCCATACTTCAACGCCGGCTGCCACATCACCCGCCCAGAGGAGCACCTGCTCCGGAACTGGCGAGACACCTTCCTCAAGGTCTACCTTAAGCCACCCCTCCAGGAACTCTATAAGCAAGACGAGCGCTACAAGGTCTTCATCCACCAAGCAATATTCTCAGGTGTCGTTCTCTCGACTCTGGCGACCGACGAAATCCAGGACCTGCCCTCGAAATACAACTACCCCCTCCACCTGCATGCGGAGGACGTCACAGACCACCGTCCCTCCAGCCTAGAAGAAGTGGTAACCTTTCGCCACGAAGGATTCTACCAGGATCCCGAGTGGAGCAAGAAGATGCCGGCAAGAGAGCCCCTGAAGCGATGGATAGCCGAACAACTACTCCCATAGTCGATGTGCGCAGCGTACTCCCTGTTCATGTTCCTTGCTCTTGCTGCGTTGCGCATTCTTCACCGTTCGCGCGCGCGTTTTTGCAAAAAAAGGAGTTTAGAGGTTGTTTAGAGGTTTTTTTCATGGGAATCCTCTAAAAACAACATACTAAAATTAGTGCGCGCGGATACCTTGGAGAGGTAGATTCTCAGACCTGATAGTATCCACAGATGGCAAAATCCAAATTAATAATAGTGTAAGAATAGCTTAAAAGATTAAGCAATTAAAATAGGGGGCATATCCTCAAAACGTCTTCTAAAATGTTCCATGGCGTTGAGAATTGTGACGCCCACTACCACGTTCTTCTTTGATCTAAATATGTAGTCTCCAAGCCGTGTTCCAAAATCCGCGCGCGATAGACATTAAGGTGTTTCTCTACCAAAATTTGACAAGTTCCATACTCGTTCATGAATGTAGTATATAACAATTTTCGATATTAGCTCTAAGGAGCCGACACTTGCACTTATGACTAAGTTTCCAGTGAACAGAAACACTAGAAGAATTGTAGTTGAAGTTGCTACTATGCGCCAAGATATCGTTTTGGCTAGACTTCTTACAGACTTTTCCATCCAAATAACTCCTTTGGACTATAAATTTCACGAACGACTATTCTTCCTCATTTGTTTCTTTAATCTTTTTCTCTAGTCTTGTAAACTTGGGAGCATACAATTATCACTCAGCAACCGCTAGATCTGTAGAGAAGGCAGAACGGCTTACAGGTGAAAAAATCGAGAAAATCTTCAAGAAAGAAAAAGTATTTATTAATAAACGCTAAACTGCTCGAACCTTTGCTGAGAGTTGTGCCAATAGTTTTTTCGCATTTCGTATGTTTCTGATTTCTCTTCGACAGTTTAAGCATACTTCAATCGCGGTTTTTAGGTCGCTGTGAAAATCTTTGTATTCGCTGACTTCATTTCCTATTCTTTCAAGCGCCCAATCGACTTGGGGCACTGGTATAAAGTAGGTTCCACAAGATGAACATTTAAACAAGTCCACCTCATTTGTGACGTTCGTCGTGCTTCGGTTATCCGTCAACAGATGGTATTCTTGCGTTAGTTTTATGGCTTCAGTTGGGCATTCATCTTGGCAGAAGGCGCAGAAGGAACAGTGTCCATAATCAACCTTAATAATGCGTTTTCCATTGTCTTCTAAAACATCAATTGCGTCGGAACTGCAGACTTGGGCACATGCACTGCAGCCCATGCACTTTTCGCTGTCGAATTCATGTTTTCCTCTGAAACCTTCAGGAGTTGCCCAATAATCCTCCTTTTCCTCTAGAGTTGCTCCTAAGGCTTTTGCGATTGCTGTGACGATTGCTTGTGGTCTTGGTGGGCATCCGGAAATGTAAAAGTTGACAGGAATTATTTGGTCTGGTGGTCCAACCATTGGATAGCCTTTATCGAAGATTTCTTTTGTGATGGCGCAGTTGCCAACTGCTACAACAAGTTTCGGCGGCTTAAGCTTTTCATAGGCTTTCTTTAATTCTTCTCTTCCTTTGACGTTTATGCCCCCTGTTGTTGCTAAGACATTTGCTTCTTCTGGTGTGAAAACAACTTCTACACCTAGTTCTGCGAGTTTGTAGCGTGGAACGAGGCATTCTAGGATTTGGACATCGCATCCGTTGCATCCGGCGGACATGAAACGGTAAATCGAGATTTTTTCACTCATGTTTGTTCCTCCTACTTCAAAATCATCCTCCGTTTTTTACTGGTTTTTGTGTCTACCACTGCTACGCGGTCGGTGCATGCGAAGCACGGGTCAATGCTTTCAATTATGACTCTGGCGTTTTGCAACATGTCTCCGCGAAGCATTTCAATTAGTGCGAAGTCGTTGGCGAACGAAGGTGTTCTCACTTTCACTCTTTCTGGAATGTTTGTGCCGTTTGATTTAATGTAGTAGACAAGTTCTCCTCTTGGGGCTTCTGCCCTTCCAACCTCTTCCTTCTCTAGCGGTTTGCCTAGTTTTACTGCAATCTCTCCGCTTGGAAGATTATCCAAGGCTTGCTCGATTATCTTTACGCTTTCGAAATTTTCCCTAGCTCTGACAAGTGATTTTGCACGCACGTCACCGTCTTCTTCTGTTACTACTTCGAAGTCTAGTTCTCCGTATGCAGCGTACGGGTCATCTTTACGTACGTCGCTTTTTATTCCTGAACCGCGGAGGGTTGGACCTACTGCACCAACTGCGAGCGCTTTTTCTTTTGGTAATATTCCTACGCCTTTAGTTTTCTTCGTGAAAGCACCGTTGTCATCTAAAAGCGAGAGTATGTAGCTAGGTAACGGTTTCATGTTGTTGAGGACTTTCCGGATTTTCTCTGCTTTTTCTGGCGTTATGTCTCTTCTTACGCCGCCGATTGTGTTGATCAGGTAGTTCATCCTGTTTCCAGTCAAATATTCTAGTAAGTCTTGCACTTGTTCCCGCTCGCCCATTATTTTTAGGAAGGCCTCATGTTCGTGCAGGCTATGGGCAAGAACCCCAAACCATAGGTAATGACTGTGAAGTCGTTCTAATTCCGTATAGATGCATCTTAGGTATCTGGCTCGGTTTGGAACAGTTGCGTCCAGCACGCCTTCCGCTGTTTGGGCATAGCAGAGTGTGTGTACGCCTGAGCAGATCCCGCAGATGCGTTCGGCCAGTGCAAGGTTTTGCATGTAAGTTTTTGTGGTAAACAGTTTTTCTATGCCACGATGGACATACCCTAACTCGATGTTCACGTCAATTATTTTATTGTTTTCAACAACGAGTTCGAAGCGTTCGGGTTCCACTAGTTGGGGACGATAAGGTCCAATTTGAACTATCTTAGGCATCTTACATCGCCTCCATCTTTTGAGCCAACCGTAAAACAGGGCTTTTATGAAGTTCAAGATGCAGGTCTTTTGATGGAACTCCAAAGGATAACGCCAGTAGTTCCATCATGTTGATGCATGGAATGTTGTATTGAACGCCATATCGTTTTAACATTACTTGACCTATTTCGAACTGTATTGTGCAAGCTGGACACGTTAGAACTACGGCGTCTGCTCCAGCTTCTTTTATGTGCCTTAATTTTAAAAGCAGCCTCTGCTTCAGTGAAAACTCTTCGTCTGCTTGCATGCTTGGATATCCACAGCATAAACGTTCAAGTCTATAGTCAACAATCTCCGCGCCAGTCAGACGGGTTAATTCCTTCATCATGTTTGGTTTTCGCATAATGTCTTCTCCTTCTGGTTCGCGGTACAGGTGGCATCCATAGTGGAGAGCTACCCGGATTTTCTGAGGTTTGACTACTTGCTGCTTGATTCTGTCAACGCCTATCTCTTCATAAAGAACCTCAACGGCATGTTTCACTTTGACTTTTCCAGTGTATTGTTTGCCGTAGCGTTTCAGAACCTCATTTGTTTTTCGCAGTTCTTCTGGATCATGTTTCAGAACCTCATTTGTTTCAACTAGGGTTTCATAGCAGCCATTGCATAATGTCATTAGGTCTGATCCAAGTTCTTCTGCTAATGCCAGGTTTCTCGCTGACGTTACCAACCAAGCGGTTTTATCCAACAGCCGGGAAACTACCGGTTCGGGACAGCATGAATAACCCGGAAGGTCAACCGTTTCCAGCCCTATTTTTTCAAAAACTTTTCTCGAGGCTATTTCTATGCTTGGGATTCGCATAGGGATTTGGCATCCCAGGAATGATACGTATTTAACCATTCTTCAATCACTCTCCGTTACTTGTACCGCAACCTTTTTTTCTTCCAGTCATAGCCAGCCTTCTTGGCCAAGTTTGTATCCTTCATGATTCCGTGGAATTCTTCCATGGTTTTCTCATCCGTGAACGCGAAAGGCGGAGTCCTGGGTAGGCCTGCTTCTTCACGTTTTTTCTGCATAAACGCTGATATCGGGGCTACACAGCTGGTTGATATTAACGCTTCAGCCACCGGTCTTGCTTGCGGTGGAAGTTCGCCTTCTAATGGTCTTCTTAATGGTCGCTTGTCATCTGGCCAATCCTTTGTCAGTATTAGATGCTGCGGTTGTGGGTGATTAACTAGTTTTACACCGAAAAGGTCAGCAACCTCTCTTTCTATGAAATTGGCCGCTGGAATAAGGTCTACTATGGATTCTAGGGTGTTGTCTTCTTTAGGCTTTACACTTCTCAGTGTTACAACGGCTCCATCCACGTGAAAGTGATGTAGGAATTCAAAGTCTAAGCCGTGGTCAACCGTTGAAAGGGTCATGAAACGGAGCGTCGGGTATTGCTTTTGCAGAGCGTTTACGGCTTTTCTGAGGGCGGTTGGCTTGATTCTCACGGACACTCTTCTTTCACGGGTTTTTGACGCTTTGATTAGGTCTTCGCCGAGTTCCTGCCTCAGATAAGTTGTTATTTCATTTTCCGAAACCATTACGTCAACACCTCTACGTAGTGTTTTTTATTAAATTCCCATGCCTCTTTTCGCGTCGCAACCCGTATGGCTTGTGGAGAACAGAACTTGGCACATTGCGGGTCGCCGTCGCAAAAGTCACACTTCATTGAAACTTGATAGTCCGCATTGAACCACGGAACTGAAAGTGGACAAGCGAAAGTGCATGTTTTGCAGCCTATGCATCTCATGGGGTTTATTTCCACCAAACCAGTTTCTTCGTCTTTTACTGCTGCTTCGCTTGGGCAGGCAGCAACGCAGACGGGCTCATCGCAGTGCTGACAGTATATGGCTTCAAAGTCACCGTTTTTCTCATCAAACGGTATATGCAAATGGGCCTTTTCAAGGTCGAACTGCTTGAAATGATAAAAAGCACAGGCAATTTCACAGTAGCGGCATCCGGTGCATCGTTTAGGGTCGTAGAGCAACACTTTCTCATGTGCAGTCGTAATTTTTGACATAAGCTTCACTCAAACCTAGCTTAAAGAGAGTTAATAAAAGAAATACTAAGATATTTAATTCTTTCTTTTTACTTATTCATCCATTTCTTATCTTTAATTAACCAATAGAACATAAAGGTGTGTACATCAGCGCGCGCAAGTCGACGGCTGAAACGAAGTTTTTATCATTCACTTATTCTTAAGCGAAATCAAAGCAAAAATCAGCGTGTGCCATAACAGAGAAGTAAGTAATAATCGAATACGGACTATGATACTAAGTCAGCGTGGTGTCCTCTCAAATACGTCTAGTTTTAGGACGAAAAATGCAAGAATTGTAGCAACAGCCGCGAGTAAGTAAAATCCTGCTCCGGTTGCCACGCCAATGGAAGCTACAATCCAAAGAGTTGCTGCTGTAGTCAGTCCTATGATTTTTTCCTTGGTTTTGATTATTGTGCCAGTTCCAAGGAAGCCTATTCCGACGATAATTGATGCAGCTACTCGAGCAGGATCGGAACCTGGGAAAGCATTTAAAGATAGCACAGTGAGAAGAGTTGAACCCAGTCCAACCAGTATGTGGGTTCTTAAACCAGCTGGCTTAAGACTTACTTCTCTTTCCAGACCTACTATTCCGCTGAGTATAAAACCCAAGATCACCCTAGCAACCAATTCTAAATCAAGATTCATAATTTTCAGTTGTTATAAGCCGTATATATGTTTAAATCTCTTCCGCAGTATTCAAGTTATAACTCCTGTGATTACAGAAAGCGGAAATGCAAAGAAAAAATTGGTTACAAAAGAGGAAGAATGAGTTGAGGTTGAAAGTGTATTCTGATGGTGCTTCCCGGGGCAATCCTGAGCCTTCGGCGATAGCCTTTATGATTCTCACTGATGGTGGAGAAATCTTGAAGAGAAGGTCTGAATATGTGGGATTGGGGACAAACAATCACGCTGAGTATAGGGCCTTGATATCAGCTCTTGATGTTGCTTCTAAAACGGAGAGTCAAGAAGTTGTTTGCTATCTAGATAGTGAGCTTGTTGTGAAACAGCTTAACGGCGAGTATCGAGTTAAGAATCCGAATCTTAGAAGATTATGGTTGAAAGTGCAGGATCTGAAGCAAAGTTTTCAGAAAATATCGTTCATACACGTTCGCGCGCGCTTCCTCGGGCATAAGCAAATAGTCATACTTTGTTCAAAATTAAGTTGTGTACACACGGTAGTTAATCGTCACCGCGTGTGCGCTTTAACTCTTTTCCATTAAGTTATTGGTGTATTGCTTTTTCTGCTTTTTTTCCTGCTCCCATGTCACTTATGACCGTTGCTTTGTCTGTCATATGTCTCCATCTAGAAGATGAAGCTCCTCGAAAACTACGCGTGCGCCTTCATCTACTAATCGCAACGATTTTCTTCTTTTTCCACTTAGCCCCACTCAAGAGTTTATCGATGTTTTTTGCGGCTAGTCTTCCATGACCCATCGCATCTATTACAGTGCCTCCCCTTCCCTTGCATTGATTCCCTATTATGTCCCCGCCAGCGAATACGAGACAGTCGTCCACTGACTCCACTCTTAAAGTTTCAGGATTTACAATAATATACCCCTTTTTGTTTGTCTTGAGGCAATGTACTTTTCTTGGCAGAAGGGGGTTGGGGCTTTGACCAATGGCTATGATAAAAGTATTGTAAGGAGAGGAATATGTTCTTCCCGTTTCAACTGGAATTTTCCTTCTGGAACGGTCGAGTTCCTCGCTGAGTTTCATCACAGAATATTTTACTCTCTGAAGTTTTCCCTTATTACCAACTAATTTTATTGGATTTCTAAGCTCCCTAAACCTAATTCCTTCTTCTAAAGCGTGATGTACCTCAACTTTTCTGGCGGGCATACATCCTCTTGTCCTCCTGTAAAACAAGTCCACCTTTGCGCCAAGTCTCAGCGCTACTCTCGCGGAATCCATGGCAACATTGCCGCCTCCGACAACCGCAGCCCCATCCCCAACATCGATAGGAGTATCATACTGAGGAAACCTATTTGCTCCCATCAAATTGATACGGGCCAGAAATTCATTCGCGGTATAGACTCCGACTAATTCTTCCCCCGGAATCCCCATGAAACGGGGTAGCCCCGCTCCTGTCCCGATGAAAATGGCATCATTTTCTTCCTTTATATCCTCGAAAGATTTTGTAGCTCCGATTAAGGTGTTATACTTAATCTTAACACCCATCCTCTCTAGCTTGTGTATCTCACTGCGAACTATCGTCTTGGGCAATCTAAACTCGGGAATACCGTATACAAGCACTCCTCCGGCGACATGTAATGCCTCATAGATTGTAACATGATAGCCTTTTTTTCTAAGGTCTGTAGCAGCTGTTATTCCCGCTGGGCCTGATCCAGTAATTGCGACAGACTTTCCGTTTTCTTTTATTTCATAAGACGGAACAATGCCCTTTTCGGCTGCCCAATCCCCGACGAATCGCTCGAGGTTGCCTATGGCTGAAGGATCACACCCCTCCTTGATCCCGGCTACACAAGATTCTTCGCATTGAGTCTCTTGAGGACAAACTCTCCCAGTGATGCGAGGGAAGAGGAGGGATTTCGTTAATACGTTATAGGCATCTTCAAAATTTCCGTTCTTGACACATTCTATGAATTCAGGGATATCTACGTTAACAGGGCATCCTTCTATACATCTTGGTTTCTTACACCCATAGCATCTTGATGCTTCTTTCATAGCTTGTTCTGCGGTATAACCCAGCGCGACTTCATCAAAATTTTTAATCCTGGAATGCGGATCTTGTCTCGGTATCACAACTCTTTTGGATTCCATAATGTTCTACCACCCGATGGTTTCCAGATATTTTGCAGATTTCTCCTCTTTTGGTTTATATTGAGTGGTTCTTCTTAAGAGCGAGTCAAAATCAACTAGAAGTCCATTGAATACAGGGCCGTCAACGCAGGCAAACCTGGTCTCATACTTCTTCTTTTCTGGATTGTATATTCTTACCCTGCAGCAACCACACAGACCTGTTCCGTCAACCATGATAGGGTTTAAACTCACAAGGGTCTTGACTAGATCTTTTCTGTAATCTGTTTCAGGATTATACTTGCCATTCCCAGCGACTACATTTACGATTGCCCGCATCATTGGTATGGGACCAACAGCAATGATTTCCGCAATGTTGTTAAGAGAGTGTCTGCCAACCATTTGGCGAGGCCCATAGTTTAGAAACTTTTTGTCGGGCTCCTTTATTCCCTCGTTTTCTCTAGTTAGTAGTTTATAATTGCCGAATAAAGCTTCTAAGACACTATTTACAAAACCACCGTATACCTTAAAGCCGTTTTTTCTTACCCTATGCAAGCATTCCGATCCGTCTCTAACGAATTTATAAGAGCCGTCGTCTGTGGTCACATAAAGTTCGTCACTTACTTTTCTCATCTCCTCTTCCAAGATTAGAATGTCTTTACTTTTTGCGCCAATTATTGATACGACGTAGTTGCCTTTTTCCTTCAGCGCTTTTGTCTTGGCATAGATTGATGCGACGCCAACTCCTCCAGCAATACAAATCACAGGTTTATCGTACTTTTTGAGCTCAACGGGGTTTCCTAGAGGTCCTAATACATCTAAGACAAACTCTCCTTTTTTCACCGTTGCCAATTCTTCCGTGGTTTTTCCAACAACTTGAAAGATTATCCTAATCAAACCTTCATCTTTTTTGATCTCTGCGATGGTGAGGGGAATTCGTTCTCCCCTTTCATGGAGCCTAATCACAACAAATTGTCCAGGAGCAGCCTCTGCCGCTATTTCTGGGGCTTTCACCTCCAGACTTATAATGGCATTTAGTCCGTTGGATCCTTTTACTAACAAGTCTTTCTGAACTACTCTATAGTTTTTGCCGGGGCATTTTCCCGTGAAGAAATTCTCTAAGTGTCGAACGAAGGTGGTGATGTGTTTTTTGTTGTGTGAAACATCTTCTGTCCACTTTTTGGTTTTCAGCGTTATCTTCAATCTCTGAAATAGTTCATGGTCGACTGGTATGAGCTCGTGAGGAGAAACCACTGATCCTCTAGACCATGTTAATCTTCCCTTAGAATAAGTTAATCTGTCCTGATAAGTGTCTAGAGATATAGCCTCTGAAAAGGTTAATGGCGCCGAATTTTCCACCTTTCCAATAATTACTTCCATAAAAGTCTCAGAAACTTTCCTATCGCCAATCCTGTAAGGTTCGCGCCAAACATCAAAATATAAGGAAACGTCGCCTTTTTTCAGGACCATTGTTTCAGGCTTATCTTGGCTCATCAGGATGTTGACTAATGGTTCGTAAAACCTCGCCCTTTCGAAATCCCCTTCACCCTTTAAAGAGATAGATGGTTTTTCCTCTCCAGCCTTCATGACAAGGAGTTTTCCCGTGAAGTAGCTCTCCAAATTACGAACGAAAGCAGCGACGTGTCTTTTATTATATGAAACATTTTCTGTCCAATTTTTTGTATTCAATGCTTCCTTCAATTTTTGAAATACTTCATGGTCAACTGGTATAAGTTGATGAGGAGAAAACATTGATCCTCTAGACCACGTAAAAATTCCTCCAGAATAGCTTACGCTGTCTTGATAGGTGTTTAGACATATAGCCTCTGAAAAGGTTAATGGCGCCGAATTTTCCACCTTTCCAATAATTACTTCCATAAAAGTCTCAGACACCTTATCATCGCCAATCCTGTAAGGTTCGCGCCAAACATCAAAATATAAGCAAATGTCGCCTTTTTTCAGGTCTTTTGTTTCAATTTCCTCATGATTAATTAGGTTGTTAAATAGTGTTCCATAGAACCCTGCGCTTTCGAAACTTTTTTCTTGCTTTTCCATTACGTGCACTTTTTCAGAAAGTGGGCGTTCTCTTTCGAACTTTCTTCTGTGTGTCATCTTGCTCTAGCCTCAACACATGTTAGAGAGAAAAGCCAGATATATATTTCTCCGTAATGTAATATATGTTTGTATATCTAATATATACATATGTCACCCGGTATGCGTGACCAACGATAAAGAACAGAATTACCGAAAAGGACAAACCAAACAAGGTCATCCACGTGAATACAAAGTTCTTGAAGATCTATGCGAATGTGTATTTTACGAAATATGTATTAATATAACTGAAATTTGGATATATATTAAGAGGAGAGATCATGGAACAACGTAAGGTTATGTCATTAGGTAGGTCATCCCTTGTGATTTCTCTACCGAAGCATTGGGTGAAGTTGAACAACGTAAAACGAGGTGATGTCGTCTCCTTAGAAGTTCAACGGGATCGTTCTCTGACAGTCTTTGCAGGGGCCGAAAGGAAAAAGGAGGAAAGAAAAATAACGCTCTATATCGATCCAAACGAAACTGAGGCTTCGATTGCTCGGAGTATAATTGCCTGTTATCTCAATGGTTATTCCAGCGTTAGACTTGCCTCGAGAAAAATATTTTCTGCCGCACAGCAAAAGGCGATTCGTCGTATAGCAGGTGTTCTTTACTTGAGGATCATGGAAGCTGATGCTAAAAACATGCAAATAACAACCTTGATAGACGAGTCAAAAGCTTCAATTGTATCAGGTGTTCATAGGATGCACTTGATAACCGTTTCCATGTGTCGAGATGTTTGTGATTCGCTAAAGGATCAGAACGCGGCTCTAGCGAGGGCTGTTTACTCCCTTGACGATGATGTCGATCACTTTTGCTTCTTTCTTCTTCGATTGCTCCGTAGCGCTGCCATTGACCCAGTCTTAGCAAAGCAAATCAACCTCGATCCCATCGACTGCCTAGACCATCAAACTCTTGTATATAGAATTGAGCACGTAGCGGATCACGCAGCTAACATTGCGAAACACATAATAATGTTAAACGGAAGCCAACAGAAGATACCAGATTCTCTGCTGAAACTCATGTTTGCATTTGGTAATGACGCTGTGGACTCATATGATAAGGCAGTCAATTCTTTTTTTTCAAAGGATGTTACTAGTTGTAACGAAATAATAGAGCGGGAGGAAGAGATTGAAAAATTAGATCGAGAGATCGCCTCTCAGTCTTTCTTGACTCCTCAGATGAGCGCCGTGGCAGTTTGTGCAGTTTGTTCTATACGCGATAGCATAAAAAGAATTGCTGATTGGGCGGCAGAAATAGCCGAGAGCACCATCCTCCGCTCTTACGAAGAAAAATCTTAGAATTGCACAGTTCAACTGTCAAAACAAGGTTCCATTATTTATTCTAGTGCATGTTTATATGAAATCGTAAGTCAATTCTGTGGTGTTGTCTTGTTCGCCTATTCGCTTTTCATCAAGTATTTGTGTATGGCCCTCGCTCCTTTTTTGCCTGCTCCCATGGCGCTTATGACTGTGGCTTCTCCTGTTACTATGTCTCCTCCTGCGTAGACGCCTTCAATGCTTGTTTCGGCGTTTTCATCGGTTACTATTGTTCCCCATTTTGTTACTTGTAAGCCTTCAGTTGTCTGTTGTATTATCGGGTTCGGTGTCCTTCCGATGGCAATTATGACTGTATCAACGTCTATGGTGAACTCTGAGCCTTCAATAGGTATAGGCCTTCTCCTTCCGCTTGCGTCCGGTTCGCCCAGACGCATCCGTATGCATTCCATGGCTTTGACCCAGCCCCTCTCGTTGCCTACGAATCTTCTAGGATTTGTTAGAAACTCGAAGACTATGCCCTCCTCCTCGGCGTTTTCGATCTCTTCGGCTCTGGCAGGCATCTCCTGCTTAGATCTCCGATAGATGATCTTCACTTCCTCTGCTCCCAGTCTTAAGGCGCATCTGGCGCTGTCCATGGCTACGTTGCCACCTCCTATGACAGCCACCTTCTTCCCAACGTAGATGGGCGTGTCAGACTTGGGAAAAGCATAAGCTTTCATGAGGTTGACCCTTATCAGAAACTCGTTAGCTGAGTAGATTCCACAGAGGTTCTCGCCCGGTATCCGCATGAAAAGCGGTAGTCCCGCACCCGTGCCTATGAAGACCGCGTCAAACTTCTCAAGCAACTCTTCTATAGTGCGGAGTCTCCCAATCATCGCGTCCATTTTAATAGTAGTGCCTAGCTTTTCTATGTACTCGGCTTCCGCTTCAACGATCTTCTTCGGCAACCGAAACTCTGGAATCCCGTAGATGAGCACGCCCCCAGGTTTATGCAGAGCCTCGAACACCACCACCTCATGTCCAAACTTGATTAGCTCCGCCGCCGCCGTCAACCCCGCTGGACCAGCACCGACGATTGCCACCCTCTTGCCCGTGGAAGCAGTCTTCTGCGGAATCTCGTAGCCTCGTTCTCTCTCCCAGTCAGCCAAAAACCTCTCCAGTCTTCCGATAGAAACTGGGTCACCAACCTTTCCCATAGTGCAGTTCGCTTGGCACTGCTCTTCTTGTGGACAGACCCTGCCGCATATGGCTGGGAGACTATTCTTCTCCTTAACCTTCCTTATGGCTTCATCAAACTTGTGTTCTCTGACCAGTTGTATGAACGCTGGGATGTCCACTTCCACAGGACAACCATTCACGCACGCAGCCTTCACGCATTGCAAGCACCGTTCAGCTTCAGCCACGGCTTGCTCTTCCGTGTAGCCTCTTGCCACCTCGTTAAAGTTATGACCACGTTCTTTTGGGTCTTGTTTAGGCATGGGAACGGCTTCTTTCTTGATCTTGGGCTTCGGCTTGCTCATTGGCTTCTCCCTCCCTCCTCTTGAAAAACAAAGGCAAGCTTCTCCTGAGGCGTAAACATCTTCAACCGAGCCATCAACTCTTCAAAATCCACCTGATGCCCATCAAAGTCCGGACCGTCAACACAAGCGAACATCATTCTATCACCCACAGTCACCCTACACGCCCCACACATCCCCATCCCATCAACCATTATCGGAATCAAGTTCACAACCGTAGGTATACCATAAGGACGGGTGAACTCTGAAACCGTCTTCATCGTCACAACCGGACCCATAACAATGGCCCGGTCAACCTTCTTCGCTTTAAGCAAGCCTTTAAGGAAATCCATTCGCTTGTAGCCCCTCGATCCGTCATCCGTAGCCACATGAAGCTCATTGCACACTTTCCGCATCTCATCTTCATAAATAAGGTGACTTTCGGTTCTAGCGCCAATAACCCCGATGACCGTGTTGCCTGCTTCATGAAAAGCTTCTGCCTGAAAATGTAAGGGGGCAACCATCACTCCACCGCCGACGCACAGAACGGTGCCAAACTTTCTGATCTCAGCGGGTTTCCCCAGCGGACCCAACAGGTCTTGGACGAAGTCTCCTTCTTTGAGTCTTCCAAGCTGCTTCGTAGACTTGCCAACTTCGTGGCAGACCACCGTTATCGTTCCCTTCTCAACGTTTGCGCCAGCAATGGTTAATGGAACCCTTTCTCCATCCTCATCTATTCTCAGAATTACGAATTGTCCCGGCTTGGTTTTTACGGTTATTTCCTTGGCTGAGAACTCGAACAGGTTGGTGTGCGGTGCTAGTTCCCGTTTTCTCACTATTGCGTACATGTTAGCCGACCCCTCCCTTAACTGTTAAAGGATTCGGTCCAAGTCTCCGTATCTTTTCCACAAAGTTCGTCATCATCTCTGCAAATCTGTGTCCCTCAGAAGACGAGGCAAAGCCTATCTCTAGGCGTTCTGGGTCTATATCCAGAGCCTTTAGAGACTTCTTCAATGCGTCGATTCTGTCTTTGGCCTTCAAGTTTCCGTCTATGTAGTGACAATCGCCAATGTGGCAGCCAGTTACGATGACTCCGTCGGCACCGTTCTGAAAAGCCTTCAGAACATGAAGCACGTCAACCCTGCCGCTACAAGGAACTCTCAGGATTCGAACGTTTGGCGGATACTGAATCCTCGAAACTCCTGCGAGGTCAGCAGCGCCATAGGAACACCATTGACACGCAAAACACAAAACTATGGGCTCGAAACTTCCGCTTGAAGTCACAAGCTTCTTCGGTTTGAAGAGGGCTTCAATGGCTGCGACGATCTGTTGATCAGTGAAGTGTGCGAGTTGCATGGCAGCCATAGGACACTCCGCCGCACAGACTCCACAGCCCTTGCAGTTGGCTTCAATGATGCTGGGCAATCCAAAGGGTTCAGCGTCGATGGCGTTAAAGATACACGAAACCACACAGGCGTCACAGTTGACACACACATCCTTGTCAACGGTCGCCTTGATGGCTCCAGCCTTTACCCTCCTCAGAGCCATGGGAATGGCTGCTCTTGACGCGGCAGCGTAAGCCTGGGCGATGCTCTCAGGCACGTCTTTCGGGCCGTGGGCTGTGCCGCAAACGTATATCCCCTCTGATGTAAAGTCAACGGGTCTCAATTTCGGATGCGCCTCGAAGAAGAAGCCATCGGTACCCAAGGGCACCTTAAGTACAGGAGAAAGCTTTCTTCCATCCTCATGCTGAACTAGAGGCGTTGACAGAACAACCAAGTCGCTGTCCATCTCGATTTCAGCGCTTAAATACGAGTCATAAACTGTAACGATTAATTTCCCATCAGGTTTTAAGGCGACTTTTGGAGGTCTATCCTGATCATAACGGATGAAGTTGATGAAGTTCGCCCTTGCCTCACGGTAAAAATCTTCATACTCTCCGTAAGTTTGCAGGTCGCGGAAAAGAATGCTAACCTCAACATTCGGATACAATTTTTTGAGAAGTAGTGCATTGTTGAGGGCTACCATGCAACATATTCTAGAACAATATGTTCTGCCAGTTTTTTCTCTGGCTCCGACACATTGGATCATAACAACTCTTTTGGGTTCGCTTAGTTCACCCTTTTTGAGAAGCCGTTCAAGTTCTAACTGTGTCACAACGTTCTCATCTTCCCCATATCCATACATTCCCACAGGCTTGAACGCCTCAGCTCCAGTAGCCACGATCATTGTTCCCACGTTGATTTGCTCAAGTTCGTTTGAATCCTTCTCTTGAAGCTTTACGTCAAAGTTTCCAATGAAGCCTTCCACTTCTTTAACTAGGGTTGACATGTGTACGTGTATGTTCTTGTTAGCCTTTACGGCTGTAACGGCTTCTCGAAGAACTTCTGAGGCGTCACGCTCAGTGGGTTGGAGCTTATATAAGCGTCTTATCATTCCGCCAAGTTCTGCTTCTTTTTCAACCAAGTGAACATTGAAGCCTTGTCTTGCAAGGGACATGGCTACACTCATTCCAGCTATTCCCCCTCCGATCACCAAAGCTGAGGGGTTTATCTCAAGTTCTGACTCTATCTGTGGTTTAAGATAGCTTGCTTTTGCGACAGCCATTCTGATAAGGTCCTTGGCTTTCTCTGTTGCTTCTTTTGGATGTTGCATGTGAACCCATGAAGAGTGCTCTCGTATGTTGACCATTTCGAAAAGGTATTTGTTTAAGCCAGCTTCTTCACATGTGTTTCTGAAAAGGGGTTCATGGGTTCCAGGCGTGCAAGATGCAACAATAACGCGGTTTAGACTATGCTTGTTTATGCATTCTTTGATGAGGTTTAATCCAGCGGATGAGCATGCGTAAAGGTTTTCTTCGGCGCAAACAACATTAGGCAAAGTTTTGGCATACTCCACAACCTCTGGGACATCAACCACTCCACCGATGTTGAAACCACAATGACAGACGAAAATCCCAATTCTTAGTTCTTTGTTCTTTTCCATCTGGCTATCTCCCGGCAATAGCAGATACAGCTACCTCCGCGGCTTCGGCTGCCGCTGCACTGGCTTGCGTAACTGACTCAGAAATGTCCCTAGGTGCTTGACAAAAGCCACAAACGAAGATTCCGGGTATGTTTGTTTTAACTGACGTAAGCAAGGGGTCATTCGTTTTGAAGAAATCATGTTCATTTAATTCCAAGTCCAAAATTTTGGCTAGAACCTTATTGTCTTTTCTTGGAATTAAAGCCGGACAGAGGACAACTAAACCTGCACGTAACTCTTCTATCTTTCCATCCATAACGTTTTGGTATCGAATCAAGAGATCCCTTGTTTCCGGATCTTCCATAATCGCAGATGGTCGCCCATTAACGTATTTAACAGCCCACTCGTCTTTGGCTCTGCTGACGAATTCTTGGAATCGTTTCCCGAACACTCTTAGATCCATATAGAGGATGTAAACTTCACATTCTGGGTTGTGTTCTCTTACGAGAATTGCTTCTTTTGTGGCGTACATACAACAGACGCTGGAGCAGTAAGGGAATCCCTTCTGCGAGGTTCTTGAGCCAACACATTGTATGAAAACTATTCTGTGAGGGTGCTTTCTATCCGAGGGCCTCAAAATTTCTCCACGAGTCGGTCCGGAAGCGTTGATGAGCCTTTCAAATTCCAGTGACAAAAGAACATTCTTGTAGCGTTTATACCCGTACTCGCTTATGGACGCAGGATCATAGAGGTCTAGTCCTGTGGCCAGTATAATGCTTGAAACATCGAGTGTTGTTTCTTCAGGCTTTTGGTCGAAGTTGATTGCGTTCGCTGGGCAGAATTTTTCGCACACTCTGCATATTCCTTTTCGAAAGTATAAGCAGCGGTCTTTGTCTATTGTGGCTATGCGGGGTACTGCTTGCGGGAAAGGCATATAGATGGCTTTTCGCGTTCCCATGCCCATGTCGAATTCGTTTGGCACTTTAACGGGACACTTTTCTGTGCATGTACCGCAGCCAGTACATTTGTCTGCATCAATAAATCTGGGGTTTTTCAAAACCTTTACTTGGAAGCTTCCAGCTGAACCAGTAACTTCTTTTACTTCTGAGCATGTGAACAGTTTGATGTTTGGGTGGCGGAAGCACTCGATCATTTTTGGGGCAAGTATGCATATCGAACAATCCATTGTTGGAAAGGTCTTGTCAAGCTGAGCCATTCGTCCTCCGATGCTTTGGGATTTCTCCACGAGATAGACTGTGAGCCCTCGGTCGGCAAGGTCCAAGGACGCTTGCATTCCGGCTATGCCTCCGCCAACCACAATTACAGCATTGTTACTCAAGGTTAATTCCTCGCATGTCTGTACACACGCTTTAGAAGAACATTTCAATGTATATAGATTACGCTAAGCTTAGCGCATCTTTGACGTATAAAAAAAGGATAACGCAAACCATGAAGTTATCCTCTGTAGTAGTATGGTTGTCTGATGTAGCCATATGCTTCAAGGGCTGCTGTTATGCCCTGTCCAACAGCCGTTCCAACCTGCTTAACAGGGTGATTTGTAACGTCGCCAGCAGCGTAGACTCCGGCAATGTTCGTTCGTTGTCTCACTTCAACTATTATGTAGCCTTCCCCGTTAACGTTCACTCCGGCTTTTTTTGCCAGCTGGCTGTTGGGTGCTTCTCCAACCTGAATGAAGATGCCGTCAACCCCTAACTCCTTCGTTTCTCCGGTTTCATTATCAAACAATAATGCCTTGCCGACAACGTTTGTACCCTCAATTTCCTTCACTTCTGTATTCCACAAGATTTCCACGTTACTTTTGCTCTTCAACGCATCTACAAGGGTTTCTTCAGCTCTCAGCGTCTTCCTTCGATGAGCCAGCTTGACCTCAGACGCCAGTTCAGCAATGTAAAGGGCTGTTGTTACTGCTGAGTTGCCGCCGCCAACCACGAGGACACGCTTGTTCTTGAATAGAGGCCCATCGCATACTCCGCAGTAGCTTGCACCCCTTCCACGGAACTCTTTTTCGCCTGGAATGCCAAGTTCCAGGTAATGTGTCCCAGTAGCAATAATGACTGCTTGGGCTTCATATGTTGCCTTGTCTGTTTTCACCCTTTTCCTCTCACCTTTAAGGTCTGAACTCACAACTCTTTCCAGTTCGTGAATTTCTACGCCGACACTTCTGCAATGAGTCGCCATTTTCTGTGCAAGTTCCTGTCCGCTTATGCTTTGGAAACCCGGGTAATTCTCGATTAACGGAGCGTCTGCTGTTGTGCCCCCAGCCATCTTTTCCTCCAAAATTAGCGTTTTTAGTTCACTTCTTGCTCCATAAATCCCAGCCGCTAAACCTGCGGGACCTGCTCCTATAATCACCAACTCTAAATTCTCCATTTCAATCGAACCCCAAAAGAGCTAATAGTTATTTATTAGATTGTTTGTAAACAACAAAACCTTTACTATTTCATGCTTTCATAAGGACTTTACGCTTATCTTGTTTCCATATTCGGGATTACATTTCCAACGTAAAATTTCTTATATCACTCCCTAACATAGCATACATTTCACTCCACGTACAGGTGATATGTCTTGAAGATTGAAAATGTTGAAGTAATTGGAGTTGTTGGAGCGGGGACTATGGGTCATGGAATTGCTCAAACGTGCATCAAGACAGGCTTCGCAGTCTATCTCATAGATGTGGACAGAGACATCCTTGAAAAAGCACTGGGATTGATTAGAGACGGCCCTTTTGGACTTATGAAGCTCGTTGAGAGGGGGAAACTAAACATGAATCAAGTTAACGAAATTATGAAGAGGATTAAGACAACAACCGATTATGATGAGTTCTCTAAGAAAGTCGATGTTGTCATCGAAGCCGTCCCAGAGAATCCGGAGTTGAAGAAAAAGATCTTCCGGCTTTTAGACGAAAAATGCCCGGAAAAAACGGTGTTTGCCTCTAACACTTCGGGTATACTGATAACCGAACTTGCCACAACTGTGAAGCGTAAGGACAGATTTGTTGGGATGCATTGGTTCAACCCTGCTCCAGTGATGCCGTTGATAGAGGTTGTTAGAGGTTCACTGACATCCGATGAAACCTTTAACCTTACATTTGAACTGTCCAAAAAACTTGGAAAGACCCCGATAGAAGCCAAAGATGGTCCAGGATTCTACACAACGCGGTTTATCACCGCCTATCTCTACGAAGCGATTAGACTCTTTGAGGCAGGATTGGCAGAGATAAATGATATAGATGAGATGACGAAGCTTGCTTTTAGGCATCCGCAAGGCCCCTTTGAACTCATGGACTTGATTGGATTAGACACGATGCTTCACATAGGGGAATACATTTACAGCCTGACAAGGGAACCACAATATAAGCCTCCGTTGACACTGAGAAAACTTGTGCTGAGCGGGTACATCGGAGACCCACGATTTAAACCGGGAAGCAGAGGGGGATGCCGGGACTACTTCAAGGTGGTGAACCCATGACATACGAGAGGATAATTGTGGAAAAGGACGTGGAAGATGAGAGACTTTTATGGATCAAGCTGAACTACCCTGAAAGACTTAACATTCTACACTTGAAGATGTTGAATGAATTTCATGAAGCTCTGGTTGAAGCTGACAAAGACGATGTGGTGCAAGCATTATTGGTTACAGGTGTTGGTAAAGCGTTCTCCGCTGGGGCTGATGTGAAAGAATTGATGAAAGGCGACTTTGAACAGGGTCTCAGGTGGATGAAAGCCTATTGGAGAGTTATTGAGATAATAAGGGAAACTGGCAAGCCTGTGATAGCTGCTGTTAAGGGAGCCTGCGTGGCTGGAGGGCACGAAATCGCGATGGTTTGCGACTTGGTGGTTGCTGGAAGATCTGCTAAGTTGGGCCAGCCAGAGATCCTTGTGGGCTCAACAGCCATGGGTGTCGGTGTCCAGCTTCTACCCCTGATAGTTGGCGAAAAAAGAGCAAGAGAGATGCTTTTCACGGGAAGACTTCTCTCCGCTGAAGAAGCCTACCGTATAGGACTTGTGAACAGAGTTGTTGAAGATGAAAAAGTCGAGGAAGAAACCAGAAACCTAGCCACTGACATAATAGACAATGCTAGCCCGCAAGCGTTTAGAGTGATGAAGTCGGGTTTGAAATTTTGGACGGACCTAGCGATGTTAAACATGATGATTGCAAGGGACATCACGTCTATGGTGTGGGCATCTGAAGAATTTAGGGAACGATGTAAAGATTTCTTAGAGAAAAGAAAAACGAAACCTAGAAAATTCACCGGCATCATGCCGTAAATGCTCAAATCCCAATTTCCTCTGATGTTCAAACCCCTGCGGGTTAAGACTTGGCCCATTCGGGCTGTCTTTTTTCTACAAAGGCTCTATGCCCTTCTTTTCCTTCATCAGACTGCACAATGTTAATCAGCTCTTCCACGGCTTCTTTTAGTCCTTCACGTTTAAATCGTTGGTACAGTAACTTCTTTATTACCTTGACTGATGATGGTGCGGCTTGCATTGTAGTTTTTGCGAGGTTTTCAGCAGCTAGCCTCAGTTCCTCGGCAGGAACGACTTTATTCACGAGTCCAATTAGTTTGGCTTCCTCGGCTGTTACAGGTTCGCCGGTTAACATCATCATATTAATGTTAAGTTTTCCAACAAGATCTGCACCAATCACTGCGGCTACAGGTGGAATGGCGCCAATGAGTGCTTCGGGAACGGCGAAGGTAGCTTTTTCAGAAGCAACCACAAGATCGCATAGCATTGCGATTTCGCATCCCCCGCCGTAAGCAGGTCCATTCACTGCTGCTATTATTGGTTTTGGCAATTGCACAATCTTCGTTATGGTTGGCGTGGCGAAATCTAAAAAGAAAGCTTTTGCTTCCTCCAGAGATTCTAAGCTAATCACTTCCTTTATATCATCTCCAGCGCAAAAGGCTCTGCCCGCCCCTGTAATTATGATGACACGTATTTCCTCATCTTTTTCAGCATGATCCAAGTTTTCATATATCTCGCGCCATAACTTTCTATTCAGCGCGTTAAGTACATGCGGCCGATTTAGTGTTATCCATGCTATAGAGCCCCTTTTCTGGTACAAGGTACACTCAAGCACCAAAGCAGTTACACCCAGTTTCCGATTCAACGCCACTGGCTATTAAAATCTTTGTTTTCTTTCATGCAATGCACGTGTACATCATTAAATGAGCATTAACCGTTATTCATCTGATATAGCTTGTACTTCCATAGCGATCCCAAGGCTTTGACACATTGTTCGATGGAAGAGTAGATAGGAATGTTTTCTCCTTCCAGTTGGACAGTGTATGATTCTACAGTGTCCTTGAACCCCATGAGATGGGCCAAAATTGGTTTCGGTTGGTGATGCTTTTCCATTATGCGTCTTGCGATTCTTTTCACATTAAAGATTGGGATAAACCTTGGCACGACAACAAACAAGATAATTATACTGTCGACGTCTTTATCTTCCAAAACTGCGTCGAGGGCTATATTTATACTCTCTTCGGGCCCAACAGCCTCAAATAATGGTTCGATATCGACTGGATTACTTACTGACGCCCACGATGGCATATTACTTCTTATCTGACTTAGAGTTTCTTCGGATAGGGTTGCAAGCTTTAAACCTTGCTTAGCACACTCATCGGCGGTCATAACACCTCCCGCGCCGGTAACGGTGATTATTGCAACTTTGTTTCCTTTAGGTAGTGATCGTAGTGCGAAAGCCTTGGTTATGTCTAAGAGCTCCTCGAGGTCACCGCTTACCCGTATGACTCCAGTCTGTTTACATACAGCATCGAAGATTTCATCTTTTACGGCAATGGAACCGGTATGTGACAGTGATGCTTTCATGCCAGCTGGACTTCTACCAGACTTAAGCACGATTATAGGCTTGCTCTTAGCAACTTTCCTGAACACCTCAAAGAGTCTTCTTCCGTTCTTTATTCCCTCCATGTATATTGCAATAACCTTCGTGTCTTCATCCTTAGCTAGATACTCCAACACTTCTGCGTCATCTACGTCAGATTTATTTCCAAGCCCTACGATCTTGCTTATTCCAAAAGGATGCTTTGACACTATCCACCAAAAAGCAGCTGCCGCGAACAGACCAGTTTGAGCGATAAAGGCTACATTGCCTTTTTTAAGCTTGGGAAGTGGCGCGAAGGATGTTGTGAAGTTATTTGAGGTGTTCAGAATGCCTGTTGTGTTTGGCCCAATAACACGAATTCCAGCCTTTTTTGCAATCGCCACAACATCCTCTTCAAGCCTCCGCCCTGTCTCACCGGCTTCGCGAAAACCAGACGAGCAGATAACTACACCCTTAACATGTTTTATTGAACAATCCTTCATTACTTGAGGAACCAAAGACGCGGGCACTATTATTATGGCTAAGTCAACATCGTCTTCTATAAGATCAACCCTAGGATAGGCTTGCAAACCTAACACTTCATCCGCGTTAGGGTTAACTGGGTAAACTTCGCCCTTGAACCCCAAATCGATCAAGTTTTTCAGGAGAAAATGGCCGAACTTGAGGGGGTTACGTGAGGCACCGACAACCGCAACACTTCTAGGTTCAAAAAAACATTTTAGTCCATCAAGTTTCGCAGATTCCGCATCCATTTCTAATCACTTTAACACTATAGCAAAACTTTGGGTTTTAATACGTTTCGAACAACAGTTAACATTTAAAACAACATATCTCTCCGTTTCTTGTAGTTTACTCGCTCAAGCGCACGCGCTATTGGTGAGGCTTGTGCCTCATTCCGAGGAGAGACTCAACAAGATTTTTTCTTGACCATTCGGATTCGCTCATTTCTTCCATCAAAAGAACCTTCTCTGGCACGTTTGAAAAAATCTTTTCAACCACTCGCTCGACACTCAAACCCTTGTCCCAAAGCACATCAACCTTCTCCTTTAGCTTTTCCAAGTTGTTTAGAGTCGTCTTTACGCCGTTTTTATCCCAGAATCCATGACCCCCATATGCGGTTTCAAAATCTAGGTTCATAATCTTCTTGAGCGAATCAATTAGGTCTATACAGTCTTCCTCTTTCTTCATTATGACTGGCGTTGGGTTTGTAACCAAGTCGCCTATAAACATGATGTTTTCTGTTAGAAAGGATACGTGGTCAAAGCTGTGGCCGGGGGTCTCAATCGTAGTGACTGTTATCCTGTCGAGTTCCATTTCCTTTTTGAGGGGATTGGCTTTGATAGGCTTGGGTTGCCCCCAAACTGTCCGTCTGTATGCGGGAACTTCTAGAGGGTTTGCAAGGATTTCAAGGGATTTTCTGGGGGCGAAGACATCAATGTCGAATCTTTCTTTGAGGAGATATGCCCCGCCGCTGTGGTCTTCGTGATAATGGGTTAAGAGAATAGCGTTAGCGTCAAGCTTCTTTTTCTCTACAAAGTTTAGTGATTCCTCAGCTGCATGAGGACACCCTGTGTCTACAATCAACCCTTTATAATAATAAAAGGTTGTCCAGTAATAGGGTTCTCCATTGTATTCTTTGCCAACATGTATTGAAATGAAGTTTTCAGCGATTCGTTTCCATCTAAGCATATGACACCTTTGTCAAACCTTGGAAAAAAATGTTGCGATTAAGCCGGATGATCAAGCAGATGGTTTCCAACAAGGAAAAGTTTGTGGCTTAAAGGTCTAATCCTTATTTTTCTTTTTCAATGATGGTTGCTACTCCTTGTCCTCCGCCTACACATGCTGTTGCTAGTCCATATTTTTCGCCTTCAACTTCTAATATCCTTGGTATAGTGCCGACGAGTCTTGCGCCCGTTGCACCAAGCGGATGTCCAATGGCTATAGCTCCTCCCTTCACGTTAACCTTCTCGGGGTTGATTCCGAGCTCTTTCATGCACCAGAGAGCGACAATTGCGAATGCTTCATTTATCTCCCAAACATCAATGTCATTAGCGCTTAGTCCAGCATGTTTGAGAGCCATCTTGCTTGCAGGAACTGGTCCTTTACCCATCACCGCGGGATGAACCGCTCCCCACCCCACAGATTTGATAGTTCCGAGCGGGGTTAATCCGAGTGATTTTGCCTTGTCCTCGGAGGCAAGCATCACGCAGGAAGCTCCAGCGTTTAATGGAGAAGAATTTCCAGCGGTTATTACTCCGTCGGATGTGAAGGCTGGCGGTAGACTCTGAATTCTTTCCAAGGATGTTGTAGGTCGCACGCTTAAGTCCTTGTCAATAGTTTCTGTGTTCCCATCCGGATAAGTCACGGTTACTGGCATTACTTCACCGTCAAAAAACCCTCCTTCCTGAGCTTTTGATGCCAACTGATGGCTTCTCAAGGACCATTTATCCATGTCTTCCCTAGTAATGCCGTACTTCTCTGCTCCTTCTTTGAACAACCTTTCTGCCGTGAATCCCATTACGAAACCTGTATCCATTTCATACTTTTTCCTATACTCTTCCTTTTCAATCAGGTCCATTGGAGGATTAATCCATTGGTTTTCAGCCATCGGAACATGGGTCATGTGTTCCATTCCACATGCAAACACAAGATCCGAATACCCAGTCATGATTTCCATAGCACCAAAATGTATGGCACTCATTGACGATCCACACTGTCTGTCAACAAAGACCGCTGGAACTTCCACTGGAAGTTTAGCCAACATAGTTATTGATCGCCCTCCGTAAGTCCACTGTTCCCAAACACCAAGAGCGCACGCTGGAATTACTTCATCGATTTCACTGGGGGCAACACCTGTTCTTTCGATGACTTTTTCTATGAGCATGGCGGCTACGTGGTCCATTCTCAATGGGTTGAACTTGTCTCTTTCAGGTTGTTGGGGTCTAGATCTGGAGAAGGGAGACCTTAGATAGTCAACTATTACCGCTTTTCTCATCAAATTCCTCCGTTAGTACCGTTTAGAAGTCTAGATCTAATGTTCGTGAAGTATTTTAGTCTAACTCTTTCGTTTTCTTCATTTAGTCATTAACATAAGACTTTTGTGGTTTTCCGCGTTACTGATATTGCTGCCATGTACCAGCAGAAAAAGGCAGATAAGAATTCGGGTGTGTCATCAAATTGCATAATGAAGTTGGAAACTTTTTGGATACCTTTTTTGATTTATGTGTTTTATCATCAATTTGTTCTCAGGCGTTAGAAAAAGCTTAAATTTTTCACTGCTTATGTAGTGGAGAGGCGTGTTTGAAAATGGGAAGAGTGATGGAAGGTTATAAAGAACTAGCTAAGAGGGGCAATGAGGTTGCCGAAGCAAAGAGTGCCATGGCTGGATGGAACAAAGTCATACAGTTCGTGATAGAGGGAGAAGGAGACTTTTACCTTAAGTTCGAGAATGGCGAGGCCACATTTCATGAGGGAAAACATGAAAAACCTGACGTAACCTTGAAAGGACCGGAAGAAGTTTTCTACAAGATGCTAACTCGAGAACTTGATCAGACAAGAGCATACTTCGCCAAACAATACACTATAGAGGGTTCCATGTCTGACGCCATGAAGTTTGGACGCATAGGAACAGCCGTAGCCAAAGCAACCTAAATCCACCCTGTTGAAGCCCCTTTCCATTTTTCTTTTTTGAGTCTACACGATCTCATAATCCTTTCTCGATCAATTTTCCTTAAATAATCCGCTTTGAACTACTATGCCTTTGTTTTAACCGTAGGTAGGGTTTTAGCAAAACTAGAATACTTGTCAGATTTCCTCTTCTTCCTCTCGAATGCTTAGACTTCCGTAGATTGCAATTATTCCTGCTATTGGAAAGTCAATTATCAGCAGTGCGAGGGAAATCTGGGGAAAGCGAAAGACCACGGCAAAGAGTATGGACAACACAAGAACTACTACAAATAAAGCTAAAAAGCAAATTTCGAACAATCTCATCCTGCGCAACTTTTTCACCCTCTAATTCTCTTGTCCCAATAAATAAAACACTTTCATATATAAACCTAAAAGGTGACTTCTGGCATGTGCGAGGACTTTGCAGGGCCTACTTTTATAGGCTCCTTAACGGAGACACTGTGCCTTCTTTAGTTCCCCGCATTCCAATAGCAGTTATTGGCTGCGGGCTTATCTCTCTCCCTACATAAAATCATATAGAAAAGAAATGTTTTGGCTAACCCAATGAAATTTACTGGTTCATCCAAGTAAAACCTTGTTATGGAACAATTTTACATAATACTTTTAAAGATTGTCAGGCTTTTTACTAGTGAGGAAAAATAAGGAGAAAGGAGCAATGAAAGAAAAAGCTATTATTGGAATGGTGATTACTGCGCTCATAATCGTTGCGATGTTTGCTGCTCTTCCGACGAAAGGACAGTTCGTTGGACAAATAAAAATAGGTATTATAGGTCCTGTGGGATTGCCACACTGGTCTCCTGCTGGCATGAAAGAGGCATCTGAGATGGCTGCGGAGGAGATTAACGCTGCGGGCGGGGTCCATCTGGCTGACGGTGATTATGAGATCGTGTTGGCGTTTGGAGACGAGAAAGCATATCCAACTCCAAATCCTACTGATGCGGCTCTAGAAATGGAAAGACTGATCACAATTGAGGGATGCGAGTTCATCATGGGAGGATTCAGAAGCGAGGTCACTGGTGCGATGATTGAAGTCGCAATGGACTATGAAACGCCTTTCTTTATCAATGGCGCATCTACGGATGAATTTCTTACTGAAACTATTGCTGTCGATTACGAGAGATACAAATACCTTTTCAGAGTGAACCCTATCAACAGTACTATGCTTTTCAAGACCATAGCTGGCGCTGCCCAGTTCTTACTAGCCGCGAAGTTACTGCCTTTATATGGACATGATTTGGGTGGTCCTAACCCTCAAGTTAAGGTGGCCGTGGTTATGGAGGATCTTAAATGGACAGAAACGATGTATTTCTATTTAACGAATCCTGCAGTTTATCCCGCTGTACTGGGTCCTTACGCCAACGTTACCTACGCGGGTCGAATACCAGACGGGACCACTGACTGTTCGCCATGGCTGACAGATGTCATTAACTCGGAGGCTCGCCTCTTAATCCACATATTTTCAGGAGTTACAGGAGTACCTTTCATCATACAGTGGAGCGCTATGAACGTGCAAGCTCTACCGCTCGGCATCAACGTAATGGCACAGCTGCAGACTCACTGGGATACCACGGGAGGAGCATGTGAGTACGAGGGGATGCTTAGCACTCTTGGGACAAGAACACCCGTAATTCCAGGTGTGACGGACGTGTTCTGGGATAATTTCCTTGCCAAGACAGGAGGCGCATGGCCAATCTACACCGCGTATGGTGCATACAATGGAATGAACCTTTTGGTAGAGGCTCTTGAGGCCACTGGAACAAAGGACAAGGACACACTTCTAGCTCATTTTGAAGATCCAGCATATGAGAGTTCAGCAACAATCACGTCGCCTAGAACCAAATTCACTAGCATTCACGATGTTTTCTGCAATGAAGTTGGTCCCTACTGGACGGAAGGCTACGCAAGAGCCCAGGTGGTGCAGTGGCTGGCCAGTAGAATGGAGACCGTATCCCCCGCCGATCAGATCTACTCGAAAAAATGGGCAATTCCCCCATGGATGTATTCACTGATTACAGACTTGAACTATGACGGAAAAGTCGACATTAAGGACATCGCTACAGCTGCGAAAGCGTTCGGAACTGAACCTGGTAAGGCAAGGTGGGAAAAGGAAGCTGACGTAAACTTCGATGGCAAAATCGACATCAGAGACATCGCTTCCATAGCAAAAGATTTCGGAAAATCAGTTACTCTTCCATTGCCATAGCGCCTCTATTAAGAGGCCCAAAACCTCTTTTTTTGGATCTCGTATAATTATCGTAAAGCTATTAAGAGAAAATGTTTAAATCTCCGTACATATTAGGCTGGAAGAGCAATACGTCCTCTCATAACCGCGGTGAAGGATATTGATCGAGGAAATTATAATATACAGCACGATTTCAGGTGGAGTGTATGCTTTACTAGCTCTCGGTTTCACCTTAATTTATGGAGTATCCGGGGTCGTGAACCTTGCTCACGGTTCCTTTTATATGCTTGGAGCCTACATGTTTTATGTTCTCGGGCCTAAAGTCCTAGAATTGCCTCCAATCCTAGCGGTGATTCTCGCCGTCGTCTTTGTAGGTGTTGTAAGCAGTATCTTATACAGACTAACCATACATCCGGTTCTAGGTGACGAAGTCGGCGTGATGGTTGTTACGGTTTGCTTGGCTCTAATCTTTCAGCAGCTAATGCTCTTAGTATTTGGTCCACCAAATGTGCCAGTTGCTCCCCTTATTGAAGGCTCAGTGCCTATATGGGGCGTGAAGGTGACCTATGCTCGGATTTTAGCCTTTGCGATCTCGTTAGTTCTCTTCGCCAGCTTATGGATATTCATTAGCAAATCAAAAATTGGAAAGGCCATGAGAGCGGTGTCGCAGGATCGTGAGGTGGCGATGCTCATGGGAATCAACACCGAAAAGTTATACATGTTGGCAATGGCCACATCTTCAATGTTAGCCGCGGTGGCGGGTATATTCATTTCCGGTTCAACTTCTGGAGTAGCCGGGGCATGGATATGGATGTATCCGCTTGCACTCTCATTCTCGATTGTTATTCTCGGTGGTTTGGGCAGCATCAAAGGAAGCCTTATCGGAGGCTTTATCATCGGATACGCTGAACAAACTGTTATTATCGTAGCTCCAGAAGGTGGACAAATCGTATCCGTTGTCCCATTCACGGTTATGGTTCTTGTCTTACTGTTGAGACCCAAAGGGTTGTTCGGAAAGCGCATCGAGATGGAGGACTAAAATTAGATGGTAAAAAGTTACATCAGAAGAGCATACTCAAGCTTTACTGCTCACGTCTTCGACATCCCGCCAAGGCTGATGGCTTTTCTATTTCTTCTAGTTCTACTAGTAATTCCGGTAGCAGGACTAAACCCATACTATCTGAGCGTGATGATCTATGCAAATGTACTCGCAATTTTTGCGGCAAGTTGGGATCTTCTGGTAGGTCGAACCGGACAAATAAGTCTCGGTCACGCCCTTTTCTTCGGAATCGGCGGTTATTCCACAGCTCTACTATTCAAATTTTTCGGACTCCCAACGTGGGTAACCATACCCATAGCCCTACTTATAGGGTCTTCAGTTGCTGTGCTTATCGGCTTTCCCTGTCTAAGGGTGAAAGGACCTTACCTAGCATTGGTAACAATGGCTTTCCCCATAATTCTACACAGCATAGTTAAATGGACCACTCTTAGTCATATATTCGAAGGCGAATATGGCATTCGCAGACTTCCTGCCTTTTTCGCGTCTCTACCCATAAGACAACAGCGAATAGCAGAATATTACCTCACTCTGATCTTGTTTTTCGCAGCCGCGGTCATAATATACAAAGTTGCAAATTCAAAAACAGGCATCGTTTTCGTGTCCATTCTCGATGACGAGTTGGCGTCCAAAGCATGTGGAATCAACGTGACTAAGTATAAGCTGATGTCCCTCATAATAAGCGGTTTATTTGGAACTCTTGCCGGGTGCCTACAAGCCCATCTGTTAAAGGTTTCAAATCCATCGATGTTTCTGCTTACCTGGTCTTTTACACCGATAATCGTGACATTTTTAGGTGGAATAGGAACAATCTATGGTCCACTGGTAGGAGCCTATATCTACTATATTTTAGACAAGTACTTTCTAGCAATTCAGCTACCTAGATTGTGCAAATACTTTGGCGTGACTCTTCCGGGGGAATTCGAGTATGCCAAACTCCTGATTTTCACTCTCATCGTACTAGTCCTTGTCATCAAGTGGCCAAGAGGCATAGCAAGGTTCACAACCGACAAACTCGAAGATCTTGAGGAAGCTAGAGACTTAGATGAGAGAGGACCTAGAATCTGGAAAAGGTATGAGAGAAAGAAAAAGTAAGCCATCTTTCGGTGTTGACCATGCATCTACTTGAAGTTGAGAACTTGACCAAACGTTTCGGAGGGCTGACAGCAGTCAAAAATGTCAGTTTTAAAATTGATGAAGGAGAAATGGTGGGCATAATCGGCCCGAACGGTTCCGGAAAGACAACGCTGTTCAACTTGATAAGTGGATTCTTGGAACCAGACTCGGGAACCGTGAAATTCGAAGGTGAAAACATCGTCGGGCTTGCTCCGCACAAAATCGTCAACAAGGGGATCGCTAGAACATTTCAAGTTGTCAGACCTTTTCACCATCTGCCAGTCATCGCAAATGTCATGGTAGCCCTTAAGTCTCCTAGAGGAGC
>Ga0224501_10000438_pt1 | contig 33242 bp, 29 predicted proteins | sample SF_Oct11_sed_USG_4_FD_169105 | JGI IMG/M metagenome (GOLD analysis project Ga0224501, IMG submission 169105) | Sediment microbial communities from San Francisco Bay, California, United States - SF_Oct11_sed_USGS_8_1 | ecosystem: Environmental > Aquatic > Marine > Sediment | place: USA... | reverse complement strand
ATCACTTTCGCGCATTCATCCAATCGGCCTCGGTCGGAGCACGCCTGGGTCTTTTGTTTCAGAAGCTTGTTATGCTCCATGGCCACCCCGGACATATCCAGCGCTTTCATCCCCAGCCAAAACATGACCGCCCCCACCACCACTGCGGCGCCCAGCAGCAGCAGCAATATTCTGGAGGAGCTTTGTCGCCCCTTTTCCTCGGGCGCCTCAGAGCTCATTATCTTTTGTGCAGTCGGGTGGGGCTTGCCTGATCCGTGGGCGTGACGGTCATCTGGTCAATATTCACATGAGCCGGAGCGGAAGCGGCGAACCATATACAGTCCGCCATATCCCCGGCGGTCAAAGGGGTGAAACCTTCCAGGAGCTTGCCCACAGCCTCGCTGTTTCCCCGGAACCTGGTCAGGGCAAAATCAGTGTCGGTGATTCCCGGGTCTATGTTGGTGATCCTGATTCCGCTGCCCAGGGTATCCTCCCGAAGACATTTCAAAAACATCCTCATCCCCTCCTTGGCGGAAGCGTAGGCCGCCGAACCGGGATGGGGAAAGAGCGCCGCCAGGGCGCCGATATTGATTATATGGCCGCCACCTTGCGCCCTCATCCCCGGCAAAACGGCCCGGACCAGCGCCATGGGGCCATAGTAATCGGTCTCCACCATGGTCCGCCATTCCTCCAGGTTTCCCTGGTCCGCCGGCTCCCTGCCTAGGGCCACCCCAGCGCAGTTGACCAACAGATCCACCTTGCCGAAGCGCTCCTGGGTGGATTTGGCGAAACTCTCTATGGAAGAAGGCGAGGTCAGGTCCAGGGCTGCCGTATACACCCGGTCCGGATTATCCAGGGACTGGGCCAGCTTCTCCATCTTTTCCACGGTTCTCGCGCCAAGGGCCAGCCGGTATCCTTCCCTGGAGAACCGGCGGGCAGTCTCCATTCCCATTCCACTGGAAGCTCCTGTCACTATCGCCACTTTTGCCGAATCATTCACTGTCGCCATCCTTTATATTTGTTGAATACAGGTTTGCCGCCTGGCCGGAGCCAACACCAGACCGCAGGGCTGGCGTAATCCAGGGGATATGCGCCCGGGACGCAATGCAAAATGGCCCCGAGGGCAGGCAAGAAAAAAAAGCCGGGCCCGTGTTGGCGGGCCCGGCGTGATCGCAAACCCTTGCGGGAGGGATTACCTGTCGATACCACCATCGATATTGGCGGGGCGGACAGCCATCGCCTCGAAACCAGCGGCCTTGGCCTTGGCTTTGTTGCCGGAGGCTTTCAGCTCGTTATGATAGGCGGTGGCGCCTTCGATGCATTTGAGGGCATAGTCGAAAGCGTAAGGGATGCCCGCGCCCCTGGGGGAGAAACCGCCCAGGATAACGCCCACGGTAGCCGCCTCGAAAATCTCACCAATGGAGGCGCCGTTCTCGCAAGCGGGGATGACATGGACGATACATTTGGAGGACATGGTGCCCACGCCGCCGGACATGAACATGAGTTCTTTGATCTTCTGGCTCAACGCGCCATCAGAAAACACAGTGGAGTAATAGTTGCCGAAGCAAACGCCCGCGTCCGGGCTGACGGTGTTGATGATCTTGAACATGCGAGGATTGAATCCGGAAACGGCGTCCATATATTCGTTGGCTTCCGCGTCGTTCATCTGGCCGGACAGTTCTTTCATTTGCGCACGAATATCCAGCATCTTTTGTACGTTGCTCATTTAGAAATCCCCTTGAAATAATATTGTTGTTTTGTAAAAGCCCAAAACACCACGCCACCGCAGCGCCTGGAAACTCCCACCTTTTCTGCCTAGAAGAGAGACCCCCTCTTCTAATATTCACATAGGATGGATTCTATCTAACGTCAGAGATAATGTCAAAGAAATATCAATTTAAAAAACCCGCCTATTTAACGTATTCCTATTGAATTCATTGGGAATCCATTATTTCACCCGATTTAATCCCCGCGGTTTGGGGCATGTTCTGCGGAAAAGAACAAAATGTTATGGATTTTGGGCTGATGTAAGGATAAAATACTTCGTTTTGTAAGTGGGGCGTCGTCAAGCGGTAAGACACGGGCCTTTGGAGCCCGCATTCGGAGGTTCGAATCCTCCCGCCCCAGCCAGGGTGGCCACACCTTACACAAGCATATGATGGGAGAGCCATGAGCGTATTGGACAACGAAAGGCTGGTGCTTATCAGCGGAAGGAGCAATCTGCCCCTGGCTGATGAGATTTCACGATCGATCTCTGTGCCTTTGAGCTCCAGGGAAGTTTCAAACTTCTCTGATGGGGAGATCTTTGTGCAGATCCAGCAGAACGTGCGAGGCTCAGACGTGTTCGTGATCCAGTCCACTTCCACCAGCGTCAACGACAACCTGATGGAACTGCTCATCATGATCGACGCCATCAAACGCGCCTCGGCCAAAAGAATCACCGCGGTGATCCCTTATTTCGGATATGCCCGACAGGACAGAAAAGTGCAGTCGCGCACCCCCATCACCGCCAAGCTGGTGGCGGACCTCATCACCGCCTCCGGCGCGGACCGGGTGTTGACCATGGACCTGCACGCGGGCCAGATTCAAGGTTTTTTCGATCTGCCGGTGGACCACCTGTACGCCGCCCCCATATTCATAGATCACCTGAAAAATGGCGATTATAAAGATCTGGTGATTTTCAGCCCCGACGCCGGCGGCGTGGAACGGGCGCGCAGTTTCGCCAAGGTCATCGGCGCCGGGCTTGGTATAATAGACAAACGCCGTTCCGATAAAAACGTGGCCAATGTGATGCATATCATTGGCGAAGTCATGGACCGCGATGTGCTGATAGTGGACGACATGGTGGACACGGCGGGGACCTTGACGGAAGCCGTCAAGGCCCTGATGAACGCGGGCGCCAGATCCGTTTCCGCATGTTGCACCCATGCGGTGCTCTCCGGCCCGGCCATGGACAGGATCAGCAGCTCTCCCCTGCGGGAGATCATAACCAGCAACTCCATTTTCCATGCGGAGGAAAACGGAGATTATTCCAAGATTACCCGCCTTTCGGTGGCCAAGCTTTTGGGGGAGGCGATTATGAGAATCCATGCGGAGACTTCGGTCAGCTCCTTGTTCGAATATTAAAACACCGCGCCAGGCCGAACTGGCGCCAAAAAAAAACCTAACCAAAAAAGGATACAGATAAATGAGTGAAGCAGTAAACTTGGGTGGAACACTAAGAGAGGTGGGGCGCAAAGGCCCATCGCGCAGGCTTCGCCGGGAAGGCAAACTGCCCGGAATGATCTATGGCCATGGAGAGAACGTGCCCGTCAGCCTCGATGTAAAAGAGGTCTTGAAACTGCTGGAGACCCGGGGCGGCTCCCACAGGATCATCCATTCGCGGATCGAGGGGGACAAAAAAGAGCGGGCTGTGATGATCAAAAGCCTGGATGTGCATCCCACCCTCGACACCCTTTTGCATATCGATCTTTTGGAGATCGACGAGAGCAAGCCGATGAGGCTGGAGATGGAGCTGGAGTTTAACGGCGTGCCCGTGGGCGTGAAGGAAAAAGGTGGAGAGCTGCGCGAGCACCGGAAGAAACTTCTCATCGAGTGCCTGCCCAAGGATATCCCCCTCCGGCTGGAAGTGGACATCAGGGGAATGGACGTGGGAGAAACCTGGAAAGCCAAGGATGTGGTGCGCTCCGAGGCGGTGACAGTCCTGACCGACCCGGAAACTCCGGTTATCTCCGTGGCCATGCCGAAGCAGGACAAGAAAGCTGGGGCGGCTGGACAAGGCGAAGAAGGGGCAGCGGCCAATGCCGCCCCGGCAAAGGACGCTAAAAAGAAATAATCGGTTTGGAAAATAATCCGGCGAAAAAGTGAAGCTTGTGGTCGGGCTGGGCAATCCTGGCGCCAGATACGCCTTCACAAGGCACAATGCCGGATTCATGGCAGTGGATGTTTATCTGTCCCGGTTCGGACAACGCAAGATGGGGAAACAATACGGATCCTGGTTCCTTCAAGCGTCGCCCAGCGGGGTGGACACATCCTTTCTAAAGCCAGGTTCTTTTATGAACCTGTCCGGCGGCCCGGTTCGCCAGGCGATGGATGACCTGGGCCTGGAGCCATCGGACCTTTTGGTTCTGCATGACGATATTGATATAAAGTTCGGGGAGGCCCGGTATAAAATTGGCGGAGGCCATGGCGGGCATAACGGACTGCGATCAATAATGGAAAGTATCGGCGGGGCCGATTTCCACCGGATAAGGCTTGGAGTTGGGCGACCACCGGAAGGAATGGCCGCCAGCGATTATGTATTAAGCGCGTTTTCAACTGAAGAGGAAGATGGATTCCTGGATGGCCTGGAATCGGCCTTCGACCTTTTGGAAAGCAGGTTTTTATTCAAGGCCTAGGAAGCCAAAAACGCGTCGAATTTTAACTGATACCCGAAACATAAAGGGGGAATTATGACAGTTCTGGTTTTTTTAGCGATTGTGGTCGGCGCTGTGGGCCTGGGCGGGGTCTACTGGCTTTACCATGAGGTCCAAAAACAGGATCCCGGCAACGACAAGATGAAGGAAATCGCCGAGCTGATCCACACAGGGGCAATGACTTTCCTGCGCAGGGAATACTCCATCCTCGCCGGTTTTATTGTTTTCGTATTCATCCTGCTGGCGGTGTTTATCCATTGGCAAACAGCCATAGCCTTCGTGGTGGGCGCGGCATGCTCCATGGCCGCCGGATTCATCGGGATGAAAGGCGCCACCATGGCCAACGTGCGCACATCCGCCGCCGCCAACCAAAAAGGGCAGGACGCCGCGCTGCAGGTCGCCTTTGAGGGAGGCTCGATCATGGGTCTTTCCGTGGCCAGCCTGGGGCTTATCGGCCTTAGTTTCTTCTATATTATGTACGTGGCCTTTTCGGAAGCGGCCAACATCCAATACCTTGCCGGGTTCGCCATGGGCGCTTCCACCATCGCGCTGTTCGCCCGCGTGGGCGGCGGCATATATACAAAAAGCGCCGATGTGGGCTCGGACCTGGTGGGCAAAGTGGAAGCCGGAATCCCCGAGGATGACCCGCGCAACCCAGGCGTTATCGCCGACAACGTGGGCGACTGCGTGGGGGACACCGCCGGACTGGGCGCGGATATATTCGAGTCATACGTAGGCTCGATGGTGGCCACCATGACCATAGGCGCCACCATGCTGGAGCCCACCCGCTACATGATCCTGCCGTTGGTGATCGCCATGATCGGACTTCTGGCCTCTGGCTTTGGCATCGCCTCCATGCGCATGATGAAGGGTGTGGATCCCGCCGCCGTGCTGCGATACACCGCCCTGGTGGCCGCTGCCCTAATGCTGCTGCTTGCCATGCCCGTTGTCCTTGCTCTCATGCCCAATGACGTGCAATGGGGAATTTGGGGCGCCCTGGTGGCTGGCTGTCTGGCTGGAGTCATGATCGGCATGCTCACTGAATACTACACGGGAATGTTCGGCCCGGTGAAGAACCTGGCCGCCTCCACATCCACCGGCGCGGCGACACTGATCATCACAGGCGTGGCTCTGGCCATGGAGTCTGTGGCGGCTCCGGTGGTGGTTATCGCCATAGCGACCTTCCTGGCCAACAGCTGGGCGGGACTGTATGGCGTGGGTCTGGCCGCCGTGGGGATGTTGGGCACTGTGGGAATCACCATGAGCGTGGACGCCTATGGGCCTATCGCAGACAACGCCGGAGGAATCTCCGAGATGTCCGGATTGGGACCGGAGACCAGAAAGATCACCGACAGCCTGGACGCCCTGGGGAACACCACCGCCGCCATCGGCAAAGGTTTCGCCATCGGCTCGGCGGCCCTGACGGCGCTGGCGCTATTCTCCGCCTACACCCAGGCGGTGCATCTTGACACTATCAACCTGGTGGACGCAAGAGTGGTCATCGGCCTGTTCCTGGGCGGTGGCATAACATTCATTATCGCATCCATGACCATGAAAAGCGTGGGAAAGGCCGCCATGAAGATGGTGGAGGAGATCCGCCGCCAGTTCCGGGATATCCCGGGCCTGATGGAAGGGACCGGCAAGCCGGACCCGGCCACCTGTGTGGATATCGCCACTAAAGCTGCCCTGTTCGAGATGATGCTGCCAGGGGTTACCGCAGTCCTGGCCCCGGTTATAGTGGGCCTGCTGCTGGGCCCGGCAGGTCTGGGCGGAATGCTGGCCGGCGCCCTGGTGACGGGTGTGACCCTGGCGCTGTTCATGGCCAACAGCGGCGGCGCCTGGGATAACGCCAAGAAGTACATCGAGTCGGGCAATCATGGCGGCAAGGGATCGGACGCTCATCGTGCGGCGGTCATCGGCGACACTGTGGGAGATCCTTTCAAGGATACTTCCGGACCGGCCATGAACATCCTGATCAAGCTGATGTCCATCATCTCGCTGGTTATCGCGCCCATTCTCATCGTATGACGCGCATTTTCCAAAAGATTATGTGATACTGGGCCCGGAGAGATTTTCTCCGGGCCTTTTTTGCTTCCAAAGCGAAAAAGAAAATCTTTAAATTCAGTATACGCCTGCGGTGGATAGCGCGGCGTGAAGGATATTGATGTTTGGAAAAACACCCCGATCAGAACAGATCCGTATGGAAAAAGGGCTGTTCCGGCTAGAATTCAACGATCCTGCCATTGAGGAGGAATTTCAGCTCCATTATGCAGAGAAGACCAAGCGGGCGGTCCGGGTCGGCCTTTTGGTGGGGGTGGTGATCTATGCGCTGTTTTTCCTGGTGGATCTGCAAAAGGTGTCCGAGCACGCCATGGTGGCGTTTTTCATCAGGTTCGCCCTGATAATCCCCATGGCCATCGGAATATTGGGTTTTTCATATCAGGAAAAATTTCGCGGCTTTTTGGCCCAGGCGCTTTTGTCCACTCTGGTTTTGGCCGCCGGAGCCAGCGTATTGGCCATCGACTATATGTCGCCCCAATCCCCTGAAGTGATGTATTACACCGGAATGATGCTGGTGGTTTTTTGCGTTCCCTTGTGTCGTCTGCTTTTCCATTTCGCCCTGGGCGCCACTCTGTTCCTGGTGGCGCAGCTTGTGGTGTACCTTTTGATCGTGCTGGGGGCGGGGATGGCGGAGTCTGCGGAGAAGATATTCCTGATGATCTCTGCGGCGTCGCTGAGCCTGGTGATTTCATACTTCAGCGACAGGCACACCAGAAAGGAATTCGCCCTGGCCTACGAACTGGAGGACTTCAGAATCGAGGCGGTGGCGGCGACACAGCTTAAGGACAAGCTTGTCTCCCTGGTTTCTCACGACCTGAGGGACCCTCTGTCGAGCATTAAGGCGGTGGTGGACATCATGAAAAACTTCGGGGACGATCTGACCGAAGCCCGAAAAAACGAGATGATGGACAGCCTTAACCATAACGTGGACAGGATGCGCGAGATCATCGGCCTGCTGATGCGGCTTAAGGGGATACAGGGGGGCGAGATGCTCAAAGAGCGACAATGGACACAGCTTGGCGCCGTTGCCGAAAAAGCGTTTAACGCATTGCGCCCCCTGGCCCAGAAACGAAAGGTGACACTGCAAAACGATGTCCCCCCACATACGGAAGTCTTCGCCGACGAGGCCCTGCTTGCCCATGTGATTCAGAATCTGGTGTCCAACGCCGTCCGATATACCGACGCGGGGGGGAGCGTGCGGGTATACTGCCCGGAAGAGGAAGGAGCCTCGCTGGCGGTGGAGGATAGCGGCGTTGGGATGAATGAAGCGCAGACAAAAAAAATCATGACCGCCGCCTCCGCCGACATTCGGGAAGCGAACGCAGATGGAAGCTCCGGATGGGGCATAGGGCTTTCGCTGATCAACGAGATTATCGCCGCCCATGGTGGAAGGATGTGGGTCAAGTCCCAACCGGGAAGTGGCGCCGTGTTCTATGTCCATCTGCCAAACCCGGAGGAGGAAAGTTAATCCGGACGAGGCCGGTTCATCAGGCTACATCCTATGTCTCATAGCCCAGGACATCTTTCACCAGCCTGTCCAGGGTGGGGGCGGCGGCGGCGTTGGTCCATCCCGCTTTCCCGCCGGAGCCCACCCAGTGGGCCACCACCGAAGACTTGTCCACTTCCACAGCCACATCCAGATACTTCATGTCCGCCATGGTTGCTATCCTAATCTGGGAAAGAAGCAGCCCGGAGTCCAGCAGCCTGTCCGTGATCCGTTTGAAGCTTTCCAGATGGGTGGCCAACAACACCGCTTCCAGCTTTCTTGTTTCTGAAGGGTATATGTTGAAATAGGTGATCTCATGGAGCATCTTGCTCATAAGATCCGCCACCTTGTCTCCATGGACACCACCGAACGTCCCGTAATACGCCCCCAGGATACGCTTTTCCCAGCTATTGAAATAGACGTCGTCCAGCGGATAAATGTGCCCCATGAAAGCGAATTTGCCCGGATAATAAACCACCACCGCCGTGCAGGTGGTGACTCCGGCTGTGGAGATCACATCCCCCGCTCGCCCGGCGCCATACTCATTGATATCCACCTTCACGCTCTCCTGATACAGCAATTCCGGCCTCGGCTCGATGGGCGCCCCGGCGGGCAGCCGTTTGAATATCTTCTTGTAAAAATACTCCCGATTGTCGGAAAACCATTGGGTGATCACCTCCTCCTCGTCCACCTCGGCGATGATGATCCATTCCGCCCCGGCGAACTGGAACTTCTCGAAGGAGCTGAAAACCCGCACCCCCCTGTAATCGAGGATGATATCGTTGCCCTGGCCTATTTTGCCGGCCATCTCCACCGCCTGGGTCTCCACCCTTTGATGCAGCACGGTGTTTTGCGGCAACAGGCGCGATTGGGTGAGCATCACTTTGTTCGCGTTGGCAAGATACACCTCCGCGGTTTTTCCCAGGCCGGTTTCCTGGGCCATGATTTCCTTCAAGGCGGAGGATGAATACTGAAACACCATCCATCCGGCCAGCCTGCCCGAACGCTGTACTGGAGCGATGAAAAACGAGGCCGGCTCTTTGGACGGGGAGTAGAAATGGTAATCCACAAAATCGGTCTGCGGCTCCGATTTCAGCTTTCGCGCCAGCAATGTGGAGGATAACTCACTGCGAAAAAGGTTCTTTCCCAGATCCGATTCGCGACGGATGGTATAGAACACCAGCCCGTCCCGGTCGATAAAAAGGATATCGTAAAAATAGTAATACTGCTCCAGATACTCCCGGTCCAACTCCTTGTCTTCGAGTTCATCCAGCCGACCAACAGAGCCTCCCTGCCCCACCATGGAGAGGAACCTGTCAAAAGCTCCAACCAGCGCCGGGTTGGAGACCGAATCTCGCACCTTCTCCCTCATACGCAAAAGCTTGTTTTCCACCAGATCCTTGCGCTCGACACGCAACGTCTGGAGTTTCGCGAAGGTATCCGCCTTGATATCGCCATTGACGCTTCTGGCGCAGCCACAAAGCCCCACCGCGAAAAAAAAGATGAGACAGAACCTGAGAATGGACATCATGCGCATTATATATCCATGAGTGTCAAAATCGACGAGGGCCTTTTCCACCACACCCCGCATGGCCCATATCGTAATATTTTACCAGATCAATCAGCCGGACAACACCTTATCGCCACATCGATATAACGGCCACATACCATGCCCACCACTGATCAGGCCCCACCCCCCAGGGCTTTTTTAAGCTTCAGGTTCACCAGCGCCAGCCCCATGACAAAGTATTGGGCGAATTTGCCGAAAGAGTCGATCCTGGCCGCGGCCTTTTTCACCTTGCTCCACAGGCTCACTTTCAGCGCGCTCTGGGAGAAGCGGAAGATGATGGTGGAAAGCTGGAACCATGTAAGCTTGTCCATATAAAGCGGCACGCGCCCCTGGGCCTCGGGAAGCTCCATGATCCGCGGATCGTCCTTGGCGGTCCATGTGAAATCGGCGGGGATCTTCCCCTCCCCCAACGCCCTGTCCCAAAGCTCGGTGGCAGGGTACACATGCAATATGGCCATGGAGCACATCGCCCTCCCCTTCAGCGATTCGGCGAACCGGATTGTCTCCAGCGCCTCTTCCCAGGTCTCCGTGGGGTGGCTGAATATGAAAAACGGATTGGCGATCACCCCGGTGTCGTTGCACCAGTCGATCACATCCAGCGCCTGGGTCAATGTGGCTTTTTTGTGGATGATCTCCCGGCACACCCGCTCGTTGGCGGACTCCACCCCGAACCCCACATGGAACAGCCCCGCCTCGGCCATTTTGTCGAAAAGCCGCCGATCGATGGCGTCCACCCGGATCTCGCAGAACCACGACAGACCAAGCTTCCGCTCGATCATCATGTCGCATATCTTTTCCAGCCGCTTCGGGTTGTAGTTGAGCGTATCGTCATAGAACCAGATGGCCTGGACGCCATACCGGTCCATCACATGCTCTATCTCGTCCAGCACCTTCTCCGCTGTCACCCCCCGCACCTTGCGCCCCCAGTTCACCGGGGTGGCGCAAAAGTTGCAATCGAATGGGCAGCCACGGCTGGTCATCAGGTTCGCCGCTGGCAGCTTCCCCCTGCCAGGCACATCCACATGAAAGTTATACAGCGCCATATCCTCCAGTTCCCTGGCGGGCATAGGCAACGTGTTCAGGTCGGGAATCTTGACCCTGGGGCCGGTGGAAACCACCTTCCCCCCTTCCCGATACCATATCCCCCGCACTTTGGACAGCTCCCCGGAGCCGCCACCTGCCTCCACGGCGCGAAAAAGCTCCACTATCGTCTCCTCCCCCTCGCCGGAAACCACCACATCCACCTCCGGGACGTGGGTGAGGGTGTCCAACCCTGTGGCCATGCAGTGGGGGCCACCCAAGACAACATGGGTTTCGGGGACGGCCCGCTTCACCGCCCGGGCCAGATCGAACGCCTCCAGCCTGTTTTCCGTGGTGACGGTGACGCCGAATATGGACGGCCTCTCCTCCTCCACCTGACGGACGATATCTGCGATGTTCAGCTTCAGAACGAAAGCGGGGAGAGTGCGCACAGGTATCCCCTCCCTTTTCAGGCAGGCTGCCATATACAGCACCCCCAGCGAGGGCATGGAGCTGTCCTGCCACCTCTCCGCAAAATATCCTTGCGGGGGCACGCATAAAAGAACCATGGAGTTCATCAATTCATATATCCTGTGATTCCTGGCGGGATATTGCCGGGCGTAATCTATATAATCTAACACATCACAAGATGGAGGACATCATAGGAATCGTATGAAAGACAAAAGACCGCCTGGAGTTTTCGTGCCGGCCAAAATCCCCGCCAGGGCTCCGGTGGATCGGGACTCCATCCGCCGGGCGCTGGCCGAGGACACCCCGAAAGGGGATATCACAACGCGGCTGACCGTGCCACAAAACGCCACCGCCAGGGCCAACCTGGTGGCCAAGCAGGCGCTGACAGTGGCGGGAATGGATGTCTTCAAGGCGGTTTTCGCGCAAGTGGCCCCCTCCATCCGGGTGGGCCTGAAAATCCGCGACGGCGCCCGTGCGAACAAAGGCGAGGTGATGGCCCAGGTGACCGGGCCTGCAAACGCTGTCCTGACGGCGGAGCGAGTGGCGCTCAACTTCCTTATCCATGCCTGCTCCGTGGCCACCCTCACCGCAAGCTTTGTGGAGGCTGTCCGGGGAACCGGGGCCGTGATCCTGGACACCCGAAAAACCACCCCGGGTTTGCGCGACCTGGAAAAATACGCTGTCCTGTGCGGCGGCGGCGCCAACCACCGGCGGGATCTTTCCGCCATGGTCCTGATAAAGGAGAACCATATCGCCATGGCGGGAGGGGTGGCCAAGGCTGTGGCCATGGCCCGGAAGGGGGCGCCCAGGCGGTTTGTGGAAATAGAAGTGGAGAACCTGGATCAACTGGAGGAGGCGCTGGCCGCCGGGGCGGATATGGCCCTGCTGGACAACATGTCTCCGGCCATGATGGAAAAGGCGGTCCGCCAGAACAAAGGCCGGGCGCTGCTGGAGGCTTCCGGCAACATGACGATAAAGAGGGTGGCGCGGGTGGCGCGGACCGGTGTCGATTTCATCTCCGTGGGGGCGCTCACCCATTCGGCGCCAGCGGTGGATCTGTCGCTGCTGGTGGAGGTTGCCCGACGATGAGCATGACCGCGCAGGAAATCAGCCTCGCATTGGAGGAAGCGGCCGGGGCGCTGGAGGGGGCCTTCGTCCAAAAGGTGCACCAGACCGGCGTCTTCGAATGGGTTCTGGAGGTCCGCCAGGGGGATGAGCGGTTGTGGCTTCTTATCTCCCTCTCCGCGCGCAATGGAAGGATCCATCTGCTGGAAAAAGCGCCGGAAGAGACATTGCCGCTGGAAGGATTTGCCCGGACTTTAAAGAAAACCATCGTGCGCAAGAAGGTTCTGTCGATTCGCCAGATGGGGCAGGACCGGGTGGTCCACATAACCCTGGGGGGCGCAGGGGGGGAATCCACCCTGGTGATCGAGATCATGGGAACGGCGGGGAACATCTATCTTTTCGATTTCGACGGCAAGGTGGGCGCCAAGGCGCTGCCACGCAAAAGCCGCAACGAGCCTGGGGCCACATACACATTGCCCGATACCCGCAATAGCGCGGGGCCGGACCATGAGCCAGAGAAGCTTCAGCCTGCGCAAGGCGCCCGGTATCCATACAACCTGGCGCTGGAGCGCAGGAGCGCTGGGCCTGCTTTTGAAGAAAAATTAAGCGATGCAAAGACGATGATCCTCTCCCCCCTGCGCGGCGAGCTGAAGAAGATGGAGAAGCTGCGGAAAAAACTGGCGGGGGAGATGGCCACGCTGCAGGGCTATGAGAATTGCAAAAAGCTCGGCGATCTTCTGAAAGCCAACTATCACTCCATCGCCAAAGGGGCGGCCATGGTGGAGGTGGACGACCTTTTCTCGCCGGGGATGGAAAAGATCACCATCCCCCTGGACCCGGCCAAAGGCGTGGAAAAAAACGCCGAGGCGTATTACAAAAAGCATCGCAAGTTCGAAAAAGGCGCCCCCAGGATCGAGGAGGAGATGGCGACGCTGAAGAGCAAGGAGGAGCCGATCCTGCGCAAGATGGAGGAGGTGAACGGCGCGGAAACTATGGCCCAGCTGGCTCCGTTCCTGCCGGGAGAGGAGGACGCGGACCGATCCGGCAAAACCGCCCAACCAAAAGGCAAGGGAGGCAAAAAGGAAAAGGAACAGGCCCAATACTCCGGCCCCCGGCGGTTTATATGCAGCGAGGGGCACACCATCCTGGTGGGGCGCAATGACCAGGAGAACGACGAGATCACATTCCGGGTGGCCAACGGGCGGGACCTGTGGCTGCACGCGCGCGACTATCCCGGCTCCCATGTGGTGGCGCGGATGCCCAAGGGGGTGGAGCCCACCGCCAGGACGATACAGGAGGCGGCGATGATCGCGCTCAAATATTCCAAGGCGGCTAAGGCTGGCAAGGGGGAGGTGACCTGGTGCCTGGCCAAGCAGATAAAGAAACCGAAAGGCGCCCCCGCGGGCAAGGTTCTGGTCCATGGAGCGAAGAGCGTTTCCGTGCGGATAGACGAGGAAGCGATCAAGGCGATGAAGGTGAAGTGACGCGATCGGCGCCCTGGGCGGTTATAATGCTTTTTGGGTTTTCTAATTTTCTGGATGGAGGGTTGAATGGAATCTTACGATCTGGTGGTCCTGGGCGGGGGACCGGGAGGATACTCGGCGGCGCTGAGGGGCGCGGGACATGGCCTGAAGGTGGCGGTGGTGGAGAAGGACCAAATGGGGGGCGCATGCCTGAACCGCGGGTGCATCCCGACCAAGGCGTGGATCGCCGGCGCCGAAACCGTGGACCATGCGGCGCATATCAACCAGGTGGCGCAGGAGCCTTTTGAGTTTCGCCCCAGCTTCGCCAAAATCGCCGAGCGGCAGAAAAAGATCGTGGGCCAGTTCCGCAAGGCGCTTTCCACCATGATGACGAAAAAAGGGATCGAGATAATCCATGGGGAGGGGGCCTTCACCTCACCGGATGTGATCGCCGTGGATGGGCGGAATATTTCCTTTGCCCACGCCGTCATCGCCACCGGCACTGCCCCGGCGTCCCTGTTTGGCCTCTCCAAAGATCAGGCCCTGGATACCGATTCCATATTCGAGCTGGAGAAGCTCCCCTCCTCCATGATCATCGTGGGCGCGGGTGTGGTGGGGTGCGAGTTTGCCGGGGTCTTCGCCCGGCTGGGGGTGCAGGTGACCATGCTGGAGATGATGCCCTCCGTATTGCCCAGGATGGATGGGGAGGTGGCCCGCCTGATGGAGCGGGAACTGAAAAAGATGAAGGTGGAGGTTATCACCGGCGCCGCAATCAAATGGATCGAAACGCGCCCCGGCCACGCCATGGCTGTGATGGAAAACGGCGCGGAGGTGGCCGCAGAGGCTGTTTTCCTCTCCGTGGGTCGAAAGTTCCCCACGGAAAAGCTGGGGCTTGAAGCGGCGGGGGTGCGGGTCCGGGACAATGGCAGTGTGGAGACGGACCTGGATTATCGAACGTCGGCCCCCAGCATTTTCGCCGTGGGGGATGTGGCCGGGCGCTTTCTGCTGGCCTACACCGCATACCGCGAGGGGGCGCATGTGGCGGATCTGGTCGCCGGCAAATCGCCGGACAAAAACTTCGGCCCCATCCCCATGGCCATCTTCACCATACCGGAGATCGGCGCCGTGGGGGTGACCCAGGAGGAGGCGCCACCGGGGGCAAAAGTGGGCTCTTTCATGTTCCGGGGTCTGGCGCGGGCCCACGCCACGGGGGAGATAGCGGGATTTGTGAAGATTATCGCCGATGGCCAGACGGACCGGGTGTTGGGAGTTCATATGATCGGCCCCCGCTCCACGGACATGATCCATATTGCCGCCGTGGCGATGAAGGCGGGAATGACCGCCGCCCAACTGGGACAGACGCTTTTCGCCCACCCCACTCTGGCCGAGGCTGTGCTGGAGGCGGCCCATGATGTCCATGGCCAGGCCCTGCACAAATAACCTGCCGAGGAGAGGATGGCCAGAAGAATCGCGGTGACCGGGCTGAAGGGGGGGTGTGGCCGGACCACTGTGGCGGTGAACCTGGCCGCCGCCCTGGCGTTGCGGGGAAACAAGACCCTGCTGGTGGACCTGGATCCACAGGCCAGCGCCACCTTGAGCCTGGGAGCGCGACCCGGGCGCCAGGAAGCGACTGTATATGAGCTGGCCCTGGGCCTGGAGAAGAACCTGGCCCGGGCGGTGGTTCCCACTCCCGCGCGCGACTTGCACCTGGTCCCCTCCGCCCTGCGGCTGTTTGGGGCGGAGCTGGAGCTGGCGGAGGAGCCGGACCGGGCGAAAAAGCTTTCCGCCCTGCTGGCAAAGCTGGAGGAAGGTTATTCCATAGTGATCGTGGATTGCCCCGCCAATTTCGGCCTGTTGACTCTCAACGCCCTTTGCGCCTGCCCGGAGGCTCTGGCGCCCATCCATGGATCGTATTTGTCCATGGCGGCGGTGGAGGGGCTGATGGAAGTGGTGGAGGCGGTGAATGGGGAACTGGGGCCGACCACCAGCTTGATGGGATTGATCCCCAACATGATAGACAAGCGCATGGGGGGCCAGGGGGCCTTGATAAAAAAGATAGAGGAAAAATACGGCAAGAGCCTGGTGCGCTCCAGGATACGGCTGGACGCCAAGCTGCCGGAAGCCGCCGCCGCAGGAAAACCTATCCAGATATTCGCTCCCAAATCCAACGCCGCCTACGACTTTGAAATACTGGCGGACGACATTTCGGTGCTGTAACATGGCGATGATGGAAAAGAATAAAGGACGTGGGTTGTTGGCGGTGGTAAGCCAGGTTGCAAAGGATGAGAAATCATCAGACGCCGCGGACTCTAGGATAGTGTCGGAGCTGATGCGCAGGCTGGATGAAAAGGCGCGAGAGGCGGATAAGCTTAAGACATACGCCGCCAGGCTGGAAGAAGAAATGAAGGAACTGGCCCAGAAGGCGACTGAGCCTGCCGCCTCTGCTCCCCGCATGGATAGCGACCAGGAGATGGAGCTGGATGCGCTGCGGGCCAAGGCTGGAGAATTCGACAGAAAAGGAAACCTGCTGGACGCTTTCTATCTGTATCGCCGCATTATCAGAATGAATCCAAACGACATCGACGCTCTTTACCATGTGGCCACAATTTATTACAGCGCGGGAATGACTGTAAAGGCAAAAAGCGTTCTGCAATTGATCGTCGACATGGATCCGGGACAACAAAGGGCGATGGAAAGCCTGGAGGAACTGGAGAAGGATGTATAGGGGGGCCCGAGGATGCGGCAAACATTTTCCTTGGATAATAATGGGACAGTGAAATAGTATATGCCAAATACAAGAGGCGTGAAATTATGGATCTGAAAGATACACCAGAAATTCCGAACCTGTTCCTGGAGCCTACGGGGCCAAGAACCATTCTGGTGGTGGATGACGACAAAATAGTCGCCGGATATCTGGTCAAGCTGTTGGAAGGCGTGGGATACAAGACCATCGTCTGCATGGATGGCGAAAGCGCATATCAGAGGTTCTGCAAGGGGGGGATCGATCTTGTTATCACGGACCTGATGATGCCGGGGATAAGCGGACTGGACCTGATCGCCAAGATCCGCCTTATCGACAAGGAAGTCAACATCGTCGTGATCACAGGCTTTGGCAGCATGGAGATATTCATCGACGCGTTGCGGGCCGGGGCGGGGGACTTCATTGTAAAGCCCATAGAAAAGGATCAGTTCCTGAAGGCGGTGGAGCGGGTGTTGGAGAAAAAGTCGCTTTCCGAGAGCCTCATAGCCCGCACCCGACAACTTATCAACTCGGAAAAGATGGCCACCGTGGGGGTGTTGAGCACCGGGATCGCCCACGAGATCAACAACCCCACCACCTTCATCCGCACCAACCTGCAGCTGATGAACGAGTATATCAAGCGGTTGCGGCCCCGGCTGGACAAGCTCGATGACCGGAAAAATGTGGATGTGACCCGCAAAATCATCCTGGAGGAGTTCCCCATGATGATAGGGGAGGCTCTGCGGGGGACGGAGCGGATAGAAAAAATCGTTTCCGGGATAAAGCACTACGCATACACCAGCGATGAAAATATCGATGAGAACGTGGATATTCGCGAGGTGATCGCCCAGGCGGTGAACCTGGTCCGCTCCAAGATGCGCAAATATATCACCATCAAGGAAAGCTTCCTCAACCTCAAGGAGATAAAAGGGCAGTTTTCCAAGCTGGAGCAGGTGTTCGTGAACCTGCTGATTAACGCGGCCGACTCCATCGAGGAAAAGGTGCTCCGACACCGGAAAGAAGGGAAAGACTTCATAGCCGGGGAGATCGACGTGTCCGCCACCATCTTCGAGGGGGACGAGACCAGCGAAGGGAGGACGCCGGACAACCTGGTGCTCACTTTTTATGACAACGGCGAAGGTATCCCCAAGGATAAAATCAACAGGGTGTTCGATCCTTTCTTCACCACCAAGCCGATAGGGAAAGGAACGGGGCTGGGGCTGTATCTGTGCTACGAAATAATCTCCCAGCATGGCGGGGCCATAACCGTCCAAAGCTCCAGGGGGGAGGGAACCGCGTTTATTATCCGCCTGCCGGTGGAAGGCGCCGAAAGACATCCGGCCAAGGGCGATTAGAGCGCATTCCCTAGTCGTCCCTATCCTTGAGGCGCAGAGTCATTTTGGCTCTTGTTCCCGGCTTTTGCCTGGCGCATGGCCAATACCTTCCCCAGAATTTCCTCGATCATCTTGCTGTGCTCCACAAGCCTGCTGTAGGACAAATACACCGACAGCCAGAACACCAGCGCGGCTAGCCACGCCACCAGATGATGAGCCAGCGACGACCCGGTATGCGCCTGGGCTGTGGCGCCAAAAAAGGGGGCCATCACCAGCAGCAGGATGGATGTCAGAAACCATGGAAACAGCCGTTTCTTGGCCTGGTAGCAATAGTCCACACGCCCCTGCTCCATCAAGCCCGCCTCCCCGGCTTTTTTCACCGCCTGTCCGGAATAGATAAGATAGAACATCGCCACCCCCACCCAGAGAACCGCCGATAGCGACCCTACAAACCCGAGCAGGAAGTGGGCCATCATGGCTGTGTCCCCTATATATCCCAGGCCCAGGGTCACCGCCAGGACCAGGCAGTTGGCCACTCCGTAATACGTCAGAAGCTGAATCATAGTTTCATAGTGTTTGTTTGCGGCGCCGAGGGCTCCGTTTATGATATCTTTTTCTTGACACTTTATGTCATGGGATCGGTTTTGGGGAATTAATTTTTATAGGCGCGCAGGCGAAATGGTCAAGGACAGCATCGGGGAAATCAGAGAAAAGATCGACAAGCTGGACGAGAAGTTGATCCGCATTCTCAATCAAAGGGCGAACCTGGGAGTGAAAATCGCCGATATAAAATCGGCCACGGGAGCTCCTGTCTTTCATCCGGCCAGGGAAAACCAGATCCTGGAAAAAGTGGCCTCCCTCAACAGCGGGCCACTTTCCAACACGGCGGCCCAGAACGTCTTCAGGGAAATATTTTCCGCCACCCGCTCCGTGGAGAAAGATCTCCAGGTGGCCTGCCTGGGGCCTGCCGGCTCGTTCAGCCACCTGGCCGTATCCAGGATGTTCGGCTCTTCATGCAAAAGCGTTCTGGAGCCGGGAATCGACAGGGTGTTCAAAGCAGTGGAAAGTGGCGCGGCGGACCTGGGGGTGGCGCCTATAGAAAACAGCATAGAAGGCGCAGTGGGGCAGACCATGGATCTTCTGGCCGGATCCGATGTGAAAATCCACGCCGAATACTATTACGATATACATCTGAACCTGATATCCAGCGAAGAGAGCCGGGAGACTGTGAAGACTATCTATTCCCAATACATGCCGCTGGGCCAGTGCAGGGGATGGCTGGGCAGGAACATGCCAGACGCCAAAATCGTGGAGACCGCCTCCACCGCCGACGCCGCCGCCAGAGCCGCCAGGGAAAAGGGCTCGGCAGCCGTGGGGGCGCTGGAAGCGGCCAGGATTTATGGCCTTAACGTATTGGAGCGGAATATCGAAGACCGGGCGGGCAACCAGACCCGTTTTCTGGCCATTTCCATGAACGGCTCTCCGAAACCGGGAGCGGATAAAACTTCCATAGTCTTCTCCACTCGCCATGAGGCGGGCGCCCTGTTCAACGCCTTGCGCCCCTTTGCGGAAAAAAAGATAAACCTGCTGGGGATCCAAAGCCGCCCCAGCCCGGTGCGGGAATGGGAATATGTCTTCTTTCTCGATTTCTCCGGAAGCCTGGACTCGGCGCCGGTGAAGTGGGCCCTGAAAAAAATGGAGCCATCCGCGTCTTTCATCAAACCGCTGGGCTCATACCCCGCCGCCATGCCTGTCCGGCGCGGTGGGTGATAAAGTGAGCTGTTTAGCAGGAGAGGATTTGTGTCTGATAAAGTGATTTTCAAAAGAGTGGCGATAGCCGGAGTGGGTTTGATAGGTGGATCTTTGGCCCTGGCTGGAAAAAAGGCGGGCATTTTTGGGACGGTGGTGGGCTCCGGAAGAGGAAGGGCCAACCTGGAGGCTGCGCTGAAACTTTCCATCGTGGACGAAATCACCTTCGACCTGACCGAGGCGGCCAGGGGTGCGGACCTGTTTTTCGTCTCCACACCCGTGGAATCGATCGCTTGGGTGATCCAGAGAGCCGCCAAGTTCCTTCCCGATGGATGCGTCATCACCGATGGCGGATCTGTGAAGGGCGCCATAGTAAATGAGCTGGACAGCGAACTTCCGGACAGGCTCCATTTCGTGGGAGGCCATCCGGTGGCCGGCACGGAAAAGACAGGCGCCACCGCCGCCTTCGCCGAGCTGTTTCATGGGCGCTATACAGTGCTGACCCCCACCCCCCGCACCAACCAGGAGGCGCTGGGGAAAGTGCGGGCCATGTGGGAGGCCGCAGGGTCGAAGGTGGTGTCCATGGCCCCGGAGGAGCATGACGCGACCATGTCGATCATAAGCCACCTGCCCCACCTGGCGGTGTTTTCCCTGATGGAAGCGGTTTGCTGGGCGGATCCGGAGGGAAAAATGCGACGATTCGCGGCAGGAGGGCTGCGGGACACCACACGGATCGCCGCCAGTGACCCCAAGATGTGGCGTGATATCTTCTCCATGAACAAAGACGCGCTGCTCGATTCACTGACCCGATATCAACAGAGCCTGGAGGGATTCCGCCAGAGTATCGAGGCCTCCGATTTCGATGAGATAGAAGGCCGCATAGACAGAATCAGCAAAGAACGCCAGATGATGGATCGCGATGACGGCTGACCCCCGGGGGAATATGCCCCCTTCCCTTCTGGCCGTCACCATCGACGGCCCCGCCGGTAGTGGCAAAAGCACCATGGCCCGGCTGTTGGCGAAAAAACTGGGCGCGGTCATGATCGACACCGGCGCCATGTACCGGGCGGTGACAGCCAGGGTGATAGACAATGGGGTGGATCCTGATGACGAGACCGCCGTGGCCCGGGTGGCCAGGGAGATCCACCTGCGGTTCGCCGGGGAGGATAGCCGCCAGGTGCTGGTGGATGGAGAGGACGAATCCGCCAGGATAAGACAAGCGGATGTCAACGCCCTGGTTTCAAAGATATCCGCATACCCCCAGGTTAGATCGGAGCTGGTGGGGCTGCAGAGGAAAATGGCGGAAGGGGGGCCGGTGGTGATGGAGGGGCGCGACACAGGCTCCGTGGTCCTGCCCCAGGCCCGTTTCAAGTTTTTCCTGGTGGCCGGCCCGGATGTTCGCGCCGAGCGTCGTCGGCTGGAGATCGCCCAGGCCGGGGAAAGCCGGGACCACAAGGAAGTTTTGGAGGGGATTACAGCCCGAGACCTGCAAGACAGCCAGCGGGCGGTGTCTCCCTTGGTGAAGCCGGAGGGGGCGGTGGAGATTGACACATCACAATTGGATATTGACGAAGTATTAGAAAGAATGTTAGTTTTGATCGTTTCGGATAAGTACGAAGCGTCCTGAAACGCCCGGAAGGTCTCCGGTGAGTGGAATACAGGAATTGGTGGTAACTTTTAAACTATGGCAGCTGCATTGAAAGACGGGACAAGAAGAGTAAAGGAATCGGACTACGCAGATAGTTTCGATATGGAACAGGGGGAAAGCGACGACGCTTTTTCGGTGGATGAATACGCCGACCTTATAGACCAGAGCATTGTTTCCTTCAAACAGGGGGAAATCATTCATGGCCGGGTGGTGAAGAAGACTGACGACTCGGTAATTGTGGATATAGGATTTAAGAGCGAAGGTATCATTCCTTTGTCGGAGTTCGGCATCAAGGCCCAGGATCTGGCGGAAGGCGACCCGGTGGAGGTTCTGCTGGAGAAGAGCGAGGACGCCGAGGGGATGGTTGTGCTTTCCAAGGAGAAGGCGGACCGTATCCGGGTCTGGGAGATCATGGCGGAGAAATATGATAACGACGAGATCATCGAAGGTGTCATAGTCTCCAAGATCAAGGGTGGATTGACCGTGGATATAGGGCTCAAGGCCTTCTTGCCCGGTTCCCAGATCGATCTTAGGCCCATAAAGAACCTGGACAAGCTGGTGGGCGAAAAGCACAACTTCAAGATCATAAAGATGAACAAGAAGCGGGGGAACATCGTCCTTTCCCGCAGGGCGATCCTGGAGGAAAAACGCAAGGCCACAAAGGAGACCACCCTGGCCCAGCTGACCGAAGGGGCGAAAGTCATCGGTATCGTGAAGAACATCACCGAATATGGCGCATTTATCGACCTGGGCGGGATCGACGGGTTGCTGCATATCACCGACATGTCCTGGGGCCGCGTGAACCATCCTTCCGAGATGTTCAACATCGGCGACCAGGTGGAAGTGATCGTGCTCAAGTTCGACAGGGAATCGGAGCGGGTCTCCCTGGGCTACAAGCAGGCCACGGCCGACCCCTGGAGCTATGCGGAGGAGCGATACGCCGCCGGCGCCAGGATCACCGGCAAGGTGGTGTCCATCGCCGACTACGGCGCTTTTGTGGAACTGGAGCAGGGAGTGGAAGGCCTGGTGCATATCTCCGAGATGACATGGAACAAGCATGTGAGGCATCCGGGCAAGATAGTCAACGTGGGCGATTCGGTGGAAGCGGTGGTGCTGGCCATTGACAAGGAGAAAAAGCGTATCTCCCTGGGAATGAAACAGATCCAGCCCAACCCCTGGGACAATATCGAGGAGAAATACGCGGTCAACTCCATCGTGGAGGGGAGAATCCGCAACGTGGCCGAATTCGGCGCCTTTGTGGAACTCGAAGAAGGCGTGGACGGCTTGATTCATATTTCCGACATGAGCTGGACCCAGAAGGTGAAGCATCCCTCGGAAGTCTTGAAAAAGCGCGACAAGGTGCGCTGCATGGTGCTCAACATCGACAAGGAAAACGAACGGCTTTCCCTGGGTGTCAAGCAGCTTGAAAAGGATCCGTGGATGAGCGCCGAGGAGAAATATCCGGTGGGAGCGGACGTGAGCTGCAAAATAGTCAAGATCACCAACTTCGGCGCCTTCGCCGAGATCGAGAGCGGGATCGAAGGGCTTATCCATAACTCCCAGTTTTCCTCCGCGGGCGACGAAAGCCAGCGCAAGGCTCTGGAGCTGGAGCAGGTGGTGACGGCGAAGATAATCAAGGTCGATCTGGCGAACCGCAAGATCGGATTGTCGATAAAGGCGTTTGAAGAGGGGCTGTCCCCGGAGCAGGTTGTGTCGGAGCTGGGCGCCTCCGCTGATGCGGATGAGTCTGGTGATATGAGCGAAAGCGCTTATGGCGCGGAGGAAACCAGTCAATCGGGTGAATCCGCCTCCGAGTAATCCAGGCCGTCTCTGGCCTGCTGCGGCAGGGCGTCCTTTCGAAATGGAGAGTTTTTTATGACCCAATCTGGGCAGGGCCGGAATTCGGCCAGGTCGATTGTTATCTTTTTTGGTGTCATGGCGGTTTTCTTCCTGGTGGGAATATGGCTTATCATATTCGCCACCGGCGAAGGAATCGACATATCCGGCGACAAGGTGGCCCTGGTGCGGGTGGAGAACATCATCCTCGACTCGGAAGAAATCAACAGCCAGTTGAAAAGATGGGTCGAGGATGACTCCGTTAAGGCCATCGTGCTGCGGATCAACAGCCCCGGCGGCGCCGTGGCCCCTTCCCAGGAGATCTATGAGGAAGTGGAGCGGGCGGTGAAGAAGAAGCCTGTGGTGGCCAGCATGGGCGCCGTGGCCGCTTCCGGCGGTTACTACGTGGCGGCCCCGTGCAGCGTCATATTCGCCAATCCAGGCACGGTCACAGGCTCCATCGGCGTGATCATGAATCTCTCCAACATAGAAAAACTCCTCGGCAAGATAGGCTTGAGCCCCATGGTGATCAAAACCGGCAAGTTCAAGGATATCGGATCTCCATACCGCCCCATGAGCGACGATGACCGCCAGCTGCTCCAAGGCGTGGCCGACGATATCCTCGACCAGTTCATCGAGGATGTGGCCAAGGGGAGAAAAATGGAGCCGGACCATGTGCGAAGCATGGCGGACGGACGAATATTCACCGGCAGGGAAGCGGTGGAGCTGAACCTGGTGGACAAAATGGGGAACCTGCGAGACTCTATCGAAGCCGCCGCCCGTATGGCCAAAATGAATCCGGACCCGGAGGTGGTGGAAGAGGAGGAGAGGCGGGGTTTTGCGGACTGGTTGCTGGACGGAAAGGCGAATACGCATCTGGCCAGGGCCGGGATGACCAGCGGTTTTTACTACATATGGCCCGCCTGGTAGAAAAGTGGACCGGACAAAGGCGCACACCCTATTATTCATCGCCGCTGTCTCCCTTTTCAGGTTAGCATTCGCGGGGTGGTTCGAGCTTTCCCTGGATGAGGGGTACTACTGGCTGTGGGGCCAGCACCCTTCCATGTCATACTACGACCATCCTCCCATGGTGGCGTGGATCATCACCGCCACTGGCCTTCTGGGGGAATCGGAAAGGATGATCCGGCTCGGCGCCATCCTCTGCGGCGCGGCCAGTTCCTATTTCATATATCTCACCGCCAGGGAAGTCTTTAACGAAGGCAAACCGGCCTTCTGGGCTGTCGTTCTCCTGAATCTGACCCCCATGTTCACCCTCGGATCTTTGGTGATGACCCCTGATTCCCCTCTGTTCACTTTCTGGGCGATGACAGTGTATTACGGCGCCCGATTGGTCAACACCCAGCAGCCCCATTACTGGTATGCCCTGGGGTTCTTTTTCGGGCTGGCCCTCCTTTCCAAATACACCGCCGCCCTGTTCGCTCCGGCTCTGCTTGTATTCCTTATCGTATCGGAAGAAAACAGGGCATGGCTCTTTCGGAAGGAGCCATATCTTGCCTTTGCGCTCTCCATGATCATCTTTTCTCCGGTGATACTGTGGAACTATCAGCGCGACTGGATCTCGTTCCGGTTCCAGCTGTCCCATGGGCTGGCGGGGGAGAATCCCGGATTTCTGTTGACCATGGGGGAGTTCTGGGGTTCCCAGGCCGCCATCACCGGTGTGTTCGTCTTCTTCTTCATGATCGCCGCCATGGTGGGAGTGTCCATCCGGGGTCTTCGGGAGCGAAGGGACGACTATCTGTACCTGGGGGTCATATCCCTAAGCCTGTTCGGCTTCTTCCTGCTCAACAGCGCCCGGACGCGGATGGAGGGGAACTGGGGGGTTCCCATGTATTTCACCATCATCGCCGCCACCCCGTTTATGGTCGCCATATACTCGGAGCGGGGCGCCTTTTTGGGACGGTTGACCAGCATGGGCTACAGGTTCTCTCTTTTCTTCGCCGCAGCCCTGCTGGTATACGCCCATGTGCAGATTGTGGAACCTGTCCTCCCCATGCCGAAAAAATATGAGATATCGCGCAGGATATTTGGCTGGCGTGCCCTGGCGGCCGAATCGGACAGGCGGCTTGCCGAACTGGGAGCCAACGCCTTCATCCTGGCCAACCGTTACCAGATATCCACCCTGCTCACCTATTACACCAAAGGGCACCGGCCCGCGTATATCTCCAACGGGAAGGGACGGTTCGGATATCTGGGGTCGGTGGAAAAACTCCCCGGCGCCCCGGCGCTGTATGTCACGGAAACCGGCAGGGACGATATCGCCACAATAGGGCGACATTTCCAACGGGTGGAGAAGGACGGTTTTATCCGCATAGAGCGCCAGGGGGAGTTGATTAGGGAATTTACATTCTATAAATGCTACAATTACCAGGGTGAATTTATCAGGCTATAACCGTTTTGCTGGAGAATTGGTATTGCAATGGGCGATAACAGGCAGATCGCCATTATAGGGTTCAAGGGGTGCGGAAAAAGCACCGTCGGCAAGATGCTGGCCAAAAAGCTGGGGCGCCAGTTCCAGGACACCGACGATATCCTTGAAGAGTTGTATCTGGCAAAGAATGGGGAAAAATTAGGGTTCCGAGAGATTTATGTCCGCCATGGCAGGGGCGTATTCGAGAACCTGGAGATAGAAGCGCTGAACAAGGCGCTGGAGGGGGAGGATAAAGTGATCTCTTTCGGTGGCGGCGCCCTGATGACCATGGACTCCCGCGGCATAGAGGCGCAAAACGCCATCATGGTATACCTCACGGCGGAGTCTGGCGTCCTCTTCGACAGGATAATAGCGCTGGGCATTCCCGCGTTTTTCACCACCACCGATCCCAGGGACTCCTTCGAGCAACTGCTGGAAAAACGGCGCCCCATATACGAAAGATACGCCAATATCACCATCGACAACAGCTATATATCCCCGGAGCAGACGGTGGATGAGGTGATCGAGGCGCTGAAGGAAAAGAGCTTGATTTAACCGTTCCAGGGCCCAGCCCGGAACCATCGATCGTCTATTACCCATGGCCGGAAACACATTCGGAAAACAGTTCACAGTCACCACCTGGGGCGAATCCCACGGCCCCGCCGTGGGGGTGGTGATCGACGGGTGCCCCGCTGGTGTCAAGATATCGCCGGATGCGATCCAGACACAGCTGGACCGCAGACGACCAGGACAAAGCGCCATCACCACCCAAAGGGGGGAGTCCGACATGGCGATCATTATGTCCGGAGTCTTCGATGGAATCACCACCGGCGCCCCCATCCATATCATGATCAAGAATATGGCCGCCAAGTCCCGCGACTATGACGACATCAAGGATCTCTTCCGCCCATCCCACGCCGACTATGGATATCATATGAAATACGGGATCCGCGATCACAGGGGTGGAGGCCGATCCTCCGCCAGGGAGACCGCTTGCCGAGTGGCGGCGGGCGCCGTGGCCTCGGCCCTGCTGGGGCCCATGGGGGTGGACGTATACGCCCATGTGGTGAGCGTGAAGGATATCCAGGCCACTGTATTCGAAAGGGACCAGATAGAGAAAAACCCTGTCCGCTGCGCGGACCCGGAGGCCGCCGCCAGAATGGAGGAGCTGATCATGGCCGCCCGCAAGGATGGGGACAGCGTGGGCGGGATCATCGAGATTCGGGCCGAGGGGGTTCCGGCCGGATTGGGAGAGCCGGTGTATGACCGTCTGGACGCGGATCTGGCCAAGGCCCTTATGTCGATAAACGCCGTCAAGGGAGTGGAGATCGGCGCCGGATTCGCCGCCACCCTCCATTCCGGCTCCCAAAACAACGACCAGATGCGGATCACCGATGGCCGCCCCACTTTCCAAAGCAACAACTCCGGTGGAATTGATGGTGGGATAAGCAACTCCAACACCATCGTGGCCCGGATTGCGGTCAAGCCCACCCCTTCCATCCTGAAAGAGCAGAAAACCATCAACACATCCATGGAGGAGACCTCGTTGAAGGTGGAAGGGAGACACGACCCTTGCGTTCTCCCCCGGGCCGTGCCGGTGGCCGAGGCCATGACGCTGATCACCCTGGCCGACCACTACCTGCGCCACCGCTCCTCCAGGGCCTGAACGCCCATGCCCCCCGGTGGAATATCGGATCTTCTGGCCAACCTGAAAGCCGAAAAGGGGCTGGGCCAGAATGTGAAGGCGGAGCGTATCATCCCCCCCGCCCCGGCCGAATACGCGGATTTCCCTGGCGCCCTCCATCCATCAGTGGTGGAGCGTTTCCGCGAAAAAGGGGTCCAGAGGCTATACTCCCACCAGGCCAAGGCCATGGAGCTTGCCATGGAGGGGAAAAACGTCATCGTCTCCACCCCCACCGCCTCCGGCAAGACCGCCTGCTATATGGCCCCGGTGATGAGCGATTTCATGAACGACCCTGAGGCCACCGCTATATTCATCTTCCCCCTCAAGGCGCTGGAGCGGGACCAGCTGGGGGCATGGCGGGAGTTTGGCGATGGGCTGCCGGGGGATCTGCGGGTGGAGGTATTCGACGGGGACACCCCCCAGTACCAGAGAGGGAAGATCGCCAAGAACCCACCCAGAGCCATATTCACGAATCCGGACATGCTCCACCTTTCCATCCTGCCGTATCATGGCAAGTGGGAAGGCTTTTTGCGCCGCCTCAAATACGTGGTGGTGGACGAGGCCCACACATATCGCGGCGTGTTCGGCTCCCACGTGGCCCAGATCTTCCGCAGACTGCGGCGGGTGTGCGCGTCCCTTGGCTCTACTCCGCAATTCCTGGCCAGCTCCGCCACCATTTCCAATCCGGCCCAGTTCGCCCAAACCCTCACAGGGGCGCCCTTCGAGCTGGTGGACCGCTCCGGCGCGCCCAAGCCTGGCGGCGTGTTCGTGATATACGACACAAACACCAGCCCATACGCCGACGCCTCCCGCATCTTCCGGCTGGCCGTCCGGGAGGGATTCAAGACCATAGCGTTCACCAAGGCGCGCAAGATAACGGAGCTGATCTATGCGTGGAGCGTCCAGGCGGAGCCGGATATGGCGGACAGGATAAGCTGCTATCGGGCCGGATTCCTGCCGGAAGAGCGGCGATCCATCGAACAGGATCTTTTCGGCGGCAAGCTCGATGGAGTGGTCACCACCTCGGCGCTGGAGATGGGAGTGGATATCGGCGGGTTGGACGTGTGCCTGCTGGTGGGCTATCCCGGCGCCATTGTGAACACCTGGCAACGCGCCGGCCGGGTGGGCCGGGCGGACCGGGAGTTTATGATCGTCCTCATCGCCCAGCCGGATGCGCTGGACCAGTACTTCGTCCGCCGTCCGGAGGAGCTTTTCACCCGGGGCTTCGAGGCGGCGGTGGTGGATCCGGAGAACAGGCCGATACTCAAAAGCCATATCGCCTGCGCGGCGGCGGAGCTTGCGCTGGACAGGAACGACCCGTGGCTGGGAGAGGGGGGACGGGAGGACGCTTTTGCGGACCTGGAGCGGGAAAGACGCCTGGTCCGCTCCGCCGATGGCGCCAGGTGGCTCTCCCCCCGGCGATATCCCCACAGGGACACCCCCATCCGAAGCGTTGGGGATAGCTACACCATATTCCTGCAGGGTGGGAAGACGGTCATCGGCGTCATCAGCGGCTCGCGGGTGTATGGCGAGTGCCACCCCGGCGCCGTGTATCTGCATATGGGCAGGCAATACCTGATCACCAGCCTGGATATGGAAAAACGGGCCGCCCACGCCAGGCCGATGGATGAGAAATACTACACCCGTCCCCGCTCGGAAAAAGAGACCGAAATCCTGGAGACCATCAAAAGCCGGGAGGTGAACGGCTTCCATATCCGTCTGGGGAAGCTGAAAGTCACGGAACAGGTGACCGGATACGAAAGACGCTCCATCTTTGGCCAGGAGGCGCTGGGAGTCTATGACCTGCAGTGCCCCCGCACGGAATTCGAGACCGTGGGTTTCTGGGTGGAAATCGAAGACCCGGTGAAACTGGCCATCGAGGAGGCGAAGCTGGGCTATATGGGGGGGATCCACGCCTTTGAGCATGGGGTCATATCGCTGTTTCCCCTGTTCGCCCTGTGCGACCGGGACGACATAGGGGGCATCTCATATCCGCTCTATCCCGGCCTGGGCAAATCCGCCGTCTTTTTCTATGATGGCTACCCCGGCGGGCTGGGGCTTTGCGAGGCGGGATTCGACAGGGTGGAGAAGATGTGGGGCGCCGCCCTGGATCTCATCGCCGGGTGCGAGTGCGAGACCGGGTGCCCCTCCTGCATCCATTCCCCAAAGTGCGGCTCTGGCAACAAGCCGCTGGACAAAATGGCCGCCCGTACCCTGCTCGAATATCTGTGCGCCAAAACCCCATATCCCGGGGAAACGGAGATTCGCCACAGAAAGCCGGAACCGGCTTCCCCATCGATAATTTCAAAACCGAATTCCCCAGCCCCCATGCAGGATGGCCCGCCGCTGGCCGAAGAGAAAGAAGACGCGGAATACTACGACCCCGCCCCAGAGAAACGGATACTCTTCTTCGACCTGGAGACCCTGCGCAGCGCCGCCGAGGTGGGGGGGTGGAACAACACCCACAAGATGGGGATGTCCGTGGGAGTTGTTTACGACTCCCGGGAAAAAAAGGCCACCCGGTATTTTGAGCAGGAAACGGACGCCATGGTGGAAAAGCTTCTCGCTGCGGACCTGGTGGTGGGGTTCAACCATATCGGGTTCGATTATGGCGTGCTGGCCGGATACACTAAAATAAACCTGCGCGCCACGGCCCCATCGTTCGATATCCTGCTGGATGTGAAGGAGAGGCTGGGCCATCGCCTCTCCCTGGATCATCTGGCCCAGGCCACCCTGGGGAAGGGGAAGACCGCCGATGGATTGCAGGCGCTGGCATGGTGGAAAGAGGGGCTTTATGACAAGGTGGCCGACTATTGCGAGGCGGATGTGATGGTTACCAAGAAGCTGTTCGAATTCGGGCTGGAGAACGGCCACATGCTGTACACATTGAAAGATGGCCAGACAGCCCGGATAACTCTGGATTGGGATCTGGATGCGATAATAAAAGCCGCGGCGGAGACGGTGGCCAAACCCAAACCGCGAAGAATCCGGTTTTAAAAAGAGATGATGGAGATGACGGTGGAAGCGATAGTCCCTGCGGCGGGGGCGGGCCTGCGAATGGGGGGGGATGTGCGCAAACAGTTCATGGCCCTGGGCGGAGAGCCTATGTTCATCCACACCTTGCGGCGTCTGGCCTCCTCCCCCCTGATCCAGCGGATAATATTGGCGGCGCCGGAAGAGGAGCTGGGTCCGGCGCAAGCGGCGGTGGATCGGGCGGAGTTGCCCAAGCCATGCAAGGTTGTGGCGGGGGGGGCCACCCGACAGGAATCTGTGGCCATGGCTTTCGGCCATCTGGACCCGGCCACGGAACTGGTGATGGTCCACGACGGTGTGCGGCCATTCGTCACGAAGGAGCTGGTGGAGCAGGTGGCCATGGCGGCGGCGAAAGTGGGGGCGGCCACGGCGGCGTGCCGCGCCAGGGACACCTTGAAAAAGGAGCGGGATGGCCGACTGGCTGAGTCTATCTCTCGGGATGGCGTGGTCCATATCCACACGCCACAATGCTTCCGCCACGCCATCCTGGCCGAGGCCCTGGAGAAGGCGGAGATCGACAGCGCCACGGCCACCGACGAGTCGAGCCTGGTCCAGCGGATGGGGATGGACGTTGCGGTGGTGGATTCGCCATACTGGAACATAAAGGTCACCACCGCCGAGGATATGACTCTGGCCGAGGCGCTGGAGAAGGCCATGAGAGGGTGAGGGGCGGTGGAGAGAATATCGCTGACACTGAACTGGCGCCATGCCCTGCGGGGGGCGGAGCTGGATTCCATTCGGGATTTTCTGGCGAATAACGGCGGGATATACATGTGGGTGTACGGCGCCGCGCCGGGTGGAGTCCACTATATAGGGGAGACCAATTCCTTTCTCACCCGAATGACAACCCACATAAGCGCCATCCTCTCCGGGTTCTATGAGTCCTTCAACGTGGAAGAGCTGGAGAAGCTGGGGAAGGAAGAGTTCATCCAGGCGCTGAATGACCACGCTGCCGGAAGGCGCCCGGGCGGACTGATCTACACACCAGACCCGCAGCGGCTCTCCAGGACTTTTTTCGACGACCTATGGGGCCCCATGCACCGGAAATACCTGGGCAGGCTGCTGTTCGCCTTCGCCACCCTGGAGGATATGGACCCGCCCCTGGATCTGGAAACCGACATGCCGGTGTTGCGAAAGGAGATCGAGGCGGCGCTGATAATATCGTACAAGAGAAGCCTGGGTCTGGATCGCAAAACGCCTATAGGCCAGCACAGCCGCATCCCCAAGGCGGCCTATGAAATATACCACGGCGGCGCCGCGGTGTGGGCCGTGCCGGACGAAATACAGATGATAAGAGGCTGGGAGCCCCCCAACGGATAACGCTCAGGGCATGTCCGGCGCAGCCTTCACCCCAATATCCCCGCCACGGCGCCGGTCATCATGGTGGCCAACGTGCCGGAGACTATGGTGCGGAATCCGAGGCTGACGATCTCCTCTTTTCGCTCCGGGGCCATGGCGCCCATTCCCCCGATCATGATCCCCAGCGAGCCCAGGTTGGCGAATCCGCACATGGCGTAGGTCATGATCAGCTCTGTCCGCTCGCTCAAGGTTCCTTCCGGCAACTGGGCCATGGAAAGATATGCGATGAATTCGTTGAGTACGGTTTTCATCCCCATCAACCCCCCGGCCTCCACCGCCTCGCTCCAGGGAACCCCCATCAGCCACACCAGGGGGGCCATCAGCCACCCCAGGGTCCGCTGCAGGGTGATGGGCGCCCCGGCCACGTCCGGGATCCAGGAGAGCAACGCATTGCCCAGCGCCACCAGCGCCACCAGCACGATCAACATGGCGGTGACATTTAGCACCAGGGTCAATCCGTCGGCGGTTCCCGTCGTGATGGCGCCCATGGCCCCGCCGGAGCGTTTGCCAGTTTCCATTTCTCCTGCGGTGGCCTGGCCTTTTTCCGGAACCATGATTCGCGCTATGGTGATGGCGGCGGGGGCGCTGATGATGGAGGCCACCATGATGTGCCCCAGGGCCGAGGGGATCACCGGGCCCAGGATCTGGGCGTAGATCACCATCATGTTCCCCGCTATGGTGGCCATGCCGCAGGTCATCACCAGGAACAGCTCGCTGCGGGTCATCTTCTGCAAATATGGGCGCACCAGAAGCGGCGCCTCCACCATTCCCACGAATATATTCGCCGCCGCCGAAAGCCCAGCGGCCCCGCCAACTCCCATGGTCTTTTGCAGCGCCCAGGCGAATCCGCGCACCAACACCGGCAGAACTCCCCAGTGGAACAGAAGAGCGGAGAGGGCGCTGACCACCAGTATCAGCGGCAACGCCTGGAAGGCCAGGATGAATCCGTTGTGCGGGGCTGTGGCTTCAAAAGGGGCCGGGCCGCCGCCTGCATATCCGAAGACAAAAGAGGTGGCCTGGCGGGTGGAGGCCTCCAGGGCCAGGGCCACATTGTTCAGCGCCAAAAACAACTCCCGGGCGCCGGGGGCCTTGAACAGGATCAACGCCAGGATAATCTGGGCGCCGAACCCTATGGCCGCATGCCTGCCGCTGACGGCGGCGCGATTTTCGCTGACGGCCCAGGCGATGGCGGCCAGGGCGAAAAAGCCGAATATACTTTGCGCGATGAGCATCTCGAATTCCCATGTAAACTTGATTGAAGATGACGATTATACCCCAACATGGCGGCGCGGGGCGCATGTCGGGGGAGACTTGACCGGGAGTGGGTTTTGTGCCAAGTTGCATGTATCAAAAAGGGAATATCGCGATGGCCGGGCTGGAAATAACTGATGTGAGGATATACCCCTTCGACACCCATTCGGCGGGGGGCAAGACCCTGGCCATGGCCCAGATCACCATCGGCGGGGCGCTGGCCATAAGGGGGTTCCGGATCATAGAGGGGAAGAACGGCGGGGTTTTCGTGGGCTTTCCCTCCACCAAAGGCAAGGATGGCCAGTGGAGGGAGACTATCCTGCCCCAGGACAGTCAGACCAGGGACACCATCCGGGAGGCCATCATGGCGGCGTTTCGAAGCTATCCCGACGCCCCCCGGCCATAGCGGGCCTTCTGTTGATGTTGCCTGGGGTTGCATTGTGTGCCAGAATTGAATCTGACACATTCAACCGAACCTATGAAAAACCTGATGGCAGTGGCGTTTGCGGTCTCCCTGGTCGGGGTCATGACCGGCTGTGGCAGTGGCGTGCGCGATGTGAAATATCTTGTGACCGGAGACACTTCCTCTGTGGAAATCCAGGCAAGGGTGGACAAGGGAGATATTTTCGACGAGAAAGATATAAAGCTGC